>OCTW011610920.1_pt1 | contig 12912 bp, 7 predicted proteins | sample 1539671 | NCBI WGS metagenome assembly OCTW01 (sample SAMN02144230, study PRJEB22623) | gut metagenome | biome: sheep rumen | host: Ovis aries | place: New Zealand | reverse complement strand
CGCGTAAATAGGCCGCAACTTCAAGTCCCACTTCAGGGTAAACCTTGTAGAAGGCGCGATAATTCTTCAAACTCGGCAAGGCGAAATTGGCGTTGTTCAGACGCGCCGCCAGTTTCTTCAACAAACCTGCACCGTATTTCGCGCGGTCTGCGCCATGCTGTTCGTACTCGACGATGTAATAACCCGTTAGCCACGCACGTGTCGTCACGCTGCGGTTGATGACCACGAGCGCATCCTGCTGCAACGCATCCGACGTCGCCTGAATACGCCCGACCAGGACTTCAAAATCCGTTTTCACATCTTTCTTCTTCGCTTTCATTTCTTTGCTCCTCCTGCTTTCCGATTCGCGTTGCCGCAGCCACGGCGCATTGCATGCAGACAACGGATGACAGGCGCGTTCACCGCCTCCCATGCGCATCTTGACCTTGTCTTTCCCGTTGGCATATCCGCTCCTTCAGCTCGCGGTGAAATTATATCATACCTCGCTTCATCATCGAATCGTCTCTCTGTGGAATCGTAATTCGTTTCCCCTATGTTACTCCAACTATTTCTTCTATCGTCAATAATCATCCCACACTAATACTTATAGGATTTCTATATACCTCAATATCCTTTCTACGGTATTCACACTTAACCAGCGCCGCCACGCCCTCCAAGTCAGGTGAAATCGTCTGGGCATTCACATTGGCCATATTCAACACCGCACGCACTTCTTTCCGCAAGGACGAAGGGAATACAAATTTCAGAATACAACACTGCGATAACAACGCATAGGTCATATCCTTATCTAGAGCTTCTTCTATAGTTATTTTATTGTCCCGTTTTGATAGTGGACATCCTGTCCACTCGTACAATGACTCCATAAATGGAACCGATAAGCGTGTAGGCATTAAGAGCAACCCAGACTGAGCCCTCATCCGTGAATTTGGCAGACGAGGATATACAACCAGAATCTTTGACTTGTATTGGGTCACCTTGTCTACATTTGTAATGACACACTCTGCGCCCTTACGATTTGCCTCTACAACCTGATACCGATTAAGCGCTGATGAGCATGCCAAATTTGAACACCGCTGAAATGCTTGAACATCAGGATCCTTAGAATTTCGATCATTTATGACCTTGTTCAATTCATCTCTCGGGTATTTTTGTGCAATCTTACGAAGGTAAAGATTACCCTCTGCATCTTTACTTTCCGCATAACAATTATGTTGATTATCCCTCTCCACCGCCCAAATAGCAAAATCACTCCCTTCACTTTTAGCTTCATCCAAAGACGCAAAATACAATGACACAAACGGAGATTCCGAGAAATCGACAAACCGTGTTGGGACACCATAATGCCGCATAAGTGCCAGCCATTCCAGGTTTGACATGTCCGGGTGTTCAACATACCCACAGGCTTTTTGTCGAAATCTCTCTATCATCGAAAGCTCATGGGATTTTAAAAGTCCCTCTGCATCACTAAATTGAGAAAACCATTCAAGATATTCTCTTTCAAAACTACTCGCCACAGACCATCGAGCATCCGCCTGCCCACGATAAATCCATTTCTGTCCACCGTGCCCCTCGCCATCTGCAGATGCTGTAATATGCTTAGTCCTTTCCTCAAGGCTGCCGATAAAACTAATCCACGGACCAAGGTTGTCAACAGCAATCTCAACCATGCCATGGATATCCTTGTATAGCGGAAATTCTGTAATATCCTTCATGTCATATCCCTTCTAAACGCTTTGACGTCAATGCGCGTCACTAATTGGCTTCTTTCGTGATAAAAACTTGCGATGCATCTCAAGCACCGCCAAAACAGGCGCGTCACTCGCATGTTCTACAGGAATCATTGGATCGTCATCCGGACCGATGGCAAAACACGCCTCGTCATGGCTGTCTATCGTCCAAGCATCCTTAAACTCAACATTGTTGAACAGGATTCCTTTCGTGAATTTCTCCGGGGCTGCTCCGCCACTGCTTTCATCACCTTGGCATGCCATTAGCCAACACACGCCGTATTCACAATAGTCTCGCTCAAACGCATTCAGTAGATCTTGTGTCTTTGGTGTTAGAGTGTGTCTCTTACATTCTGATATCAGATACCGCCCTGATGGAGCGTTCACGCGAAGATCGCCAGGCACAATCCCGATTCTATACCACATCGGATTCTGGGCACTGATGCCTCGTATTATATAAATCTTTATTGGCTGCTCCCCATTGGAAATGCGCACGCCCCATTCGTCAATTACTGATGAAACCTTGTCAAGGTTCTTAAAGACCAACCCGAAATATGGAGCTGCTCCACTCCGCATGCAGAAGAAACTGCCAACCCATCCAGCCGCATCCCATGCGCCGCTATACTTGCTGACAGAAAACACTTCCGCCGTGCATTGCTCACGATTCCCGTATTCCTTGCGAAAAGGAACTCTTATGCGAGTCTTAGGCGAATATATTCTATCGTCCCTATCTATCCAATCTTCTATCTTGCTTCTGAATGACTCGCCCAACACTCCAACCATAGCGACTCGCGTATGCTGCAATATCGAAACACGATCCATCATTCGCTCGCCTTGCTGTCTCTTCTCAAACCAAACCACCATATCATCACTACAAACAGCATTACGAGCAAACAAACACGCTATGAAACTTGCAACACAGTTCCAAAGTGCGTTCTCCAAGAACCTCTCCTTCCCAATGACAAGCAAATACTCATCGTCGGCATCGAGCGCCTTGAGCTCTGTTACACCGTCCGTAAAGACTGCCTTTATCTTGATAAGCCTATTGCGCGGAAGTATTTCGAACTCGTCATAAGTACACATCAGCGATTCCATTGAAGCAAGGAACATCTCGGCAACTTGCTGCAGCTCGCATCCATTCTCGTACTCGACGCTGAAGGTGAAGTTCTTGACGGTCGTCTGCAGACACACCGAACCTTTACGCGCAATATTGATATCGCCAAGAAACTGATCAAACACGGGTTGATCAAGAAATTTGTGTTGCCACTGCTTAAGCACCTCAAGCATCTGCACTTCTACACTTTCAGCATATCCTAGAGAACACCTCAATTGGGCACTCGCCACACAAAGGCCATTTCGATCCAGAACATCCGGCAGCCTCTCATATTGCGAATCGTTCATATCGCAAGCCGCGAACCGACACGCCCACGAGCAATCTTGCTGGCACATCTTTTCTATGAAATACGCCTCTCGGTCAAAGCCATCATTTCTGGCAAGCATGTTTAGCAGTTGTCGCCAGTTGAGATACATGACGAGCCGACCGAGAAGCAACTCAATCTCACAAAGTGTGGTCAGCGTACTAATCAGGAGATGTGGTATGTCACCAGTGCTCCTGTACTTCTTTACCAACAAAAACGCCGCCTTGACAAGATATGCTTCCGCGCTGTACGGTAACCTCATTGCCCACAACGACAATCCCATCATACCGGAAGACTGGATCAGTTCATCCCAGCAGAATTCCTTTTCAAATGCGTACAAGCAAAAACTAAGTTGCTTTATTGCATCCTTCCAACGATTTGCATCAAAATGCGACTGTGCACGATCAAAGCGAACGCGTGCAGCGGCGACCTCAGAATCTCGTTTAGCAATCACATCCGCCAGGTCATCAAGATATTCCTCATAGGCTGGATTACCTCCGAATCGTTCCGACAGCTCCTTTAGAATATCGTAGTGCGATTCAAATCCTATTTCCAGATTCATCGACGCTGACTTCATCAGCGGCTTCAGTGCCTTCAAACGTGTTTTCAGATCTGCCTCGTCTCTTGTCGCCCAGATCAGAGACTGGGTCTCCCGCCGCAGCTTCAGAAACAGCGCACACGATTGACGTTTCGGATCATGCTCGACTTTTTTCTCGAGCATCTTAATATATCCATCTTCGTCAGACAGATCGATGTTCGCAACTCCCATACGAACGGCAGCTACCATGACCGTTAGCAGATTCGTGAGTTTTTCAAGTCGCACAACAGAGCAGTCCGCCTCAACAAACGGTTTCAGCTTTTTATAGTCTTTGTATGCCGCATCACAATCCTCAAACCAAAACAAACTTGTCCATGCATGATCATAGATTATATTAAAAAGTTGAGGCTCCGTTCCATGCCGTTCGCACTCCCTAACAGCACGGTTGAACTTGCCTTCTACCTCCGTTCGAGGCCTCTCCAGCGCACGGCTCAAGACACACGCCTCCGCTAACGCATCGATATAGCCAGTATTTAGCCCGTCTATCGGTTTTTGGATAACTTTCTCGATCTCATCAAGACGTTCTTTCCTTTTCAAATCGCGGCTTCCGACCTTAACTTGTTTGCGCTTGTACTCGTCAGAAAAGCCGAGTTCTTCATGGGCAATGTCAAGACATCCGTTCTGGAACACGGCATCACGACACCATGTTAAATCAAATATATCGACCCTAACCGCATGCTCTTTTGACAGCACAGCCTCTAGTTCCACCCGGAGATTCGCCTTAATCGGTTGGCTGGTAAAACAAAGTATCCGCGTGTAACCGCGATTCGTTTTAACTGCCTTTTTTACATCGCTTATGATCTTCTCTTTCCATTTGCTTTTGCAGCTGATGGTAAAGGCCCATTTCTCCTTCCCATGTGCGCCACATTCATCCGCATACCATTTGTCAGACACGTCATCGGCCACCTCATACGTCTCGGCATCAATCTTGCCGTCTCCACCACCATCCGGCCCCGTCTGTGGTTTAATGTTAGGTGTAATCAATCGCCGTGCCACCGCTACGATGAAATTCTCAAATTCTGATTGTTTTTTATTAGTTGAAAGGCGCTCAAGTTGCAAATCAAAGAGTTCTCGTGTAAGTGGAACCTCGTAACGAATCTCAGAGTCAGAGTAATACTCTGGTCGCCTACTACGATAGAACTCACGCAGACGCTTCTTGTTGCCGGCATCAGCAACGCCTGCATCCCCTTTTTCGTTAAGTTCGTGGTTCATCGCATTCACTCCATCGGCTTGATCATGGATTCGATGAATTGCTGCTCGGACTTGGCGATGCCGAGGATTGCGGTCTGTCGGCTACCAATTTCTTGCCAAACCAAGTTAGTTGAAATGGATCGCAAAATGTTTCATGCCCATCTGGATCAAGATGTGGGCCACGTATGGAAACATCGATTCGACGGTCTAAGTCTGTAGTGTTTACATATTTCATCTTCTGAGGATCAACGGCGTTATAGAACTTTCGACATTCTCTTTGTGCCCACAATCCTTCTTCGCCAGGCACTCTTGTGCCTCGCGCACTTTTCACATGTTGCATCAAGCACAGTCGGTGTTCCGGCTTGTATTGGATATAATCTAGCAAGTAGTTCCACCAAAGTTGGTCAGTAGCCCCCAATGACAAGCCAAACAGAACAACAGTGTCGCTCTCATCAATCATCTCTTTAGCAATCGACTCTAATCCCCAACGCGCCAAACGATCAACCTCTGGCTTAACAAGCAACATTCGCGCATCGGGAATAAGTTTAGAATCCTCTATTTGCGATAACATGTTTACTCCAAATGATCTCGATGTCTCGGCAGAGAGTGCACCATGAACATGACACACCTCATTGATCTGAACATCTATCCTTCCCCACCCGGGCAAAGCCATTGTTCCAGATGGTGGCAGTATCTTGTCAATCGTTTCCGTGTAATTAAAGTTAATCACATTTATCTTCAGACGTTTGAACTGCTTCAACCTCTTTAACTCATTGCGTCTAGGATACTCCCCTAGCCTTTGATAATACGAACACAACAAAATACAGAAAGCAACCTTAATCTTCTCATCTGGAATTTGAAAGCGCCGCTCCTCATTTTGGAGATATTCAGAAAGTGCGTCACTAAAATCCGTGACACATTCTTTGACAACGGAATAAGAATCTTTACCAAAAGTTGAAAACGGCAGTTTACCGAATGCCAATTCCGCATCTCCCCAAAAGTCAGCATCCTGATTGATTGCTTTTTTCAACTTGACTATGACATCCGTCTTTGACGGTTGCTTTAAATATGCAGTTACAAAATCAGCATATTTAGTCTCCAACCCAAGCCCGATGTCGAAACCATTCCCGATTAGGAATGTGACAACCGCGCTATCCTTCGTTTTCTTCTCTCGTGTTTCCTCAGTCATCATATCACTCCATCGGTTTGATCATGGATTCAATGAACTTCTGCTCGGACTTGGTGATACCGTATTTTGCGTAGAGTTGGGCGTCGATTTCTGGAACAGGACGCGACCAGTCGATGTCGGAGGACGCAGTGAAGTCCTGGAGGGGGACGAAGGCATACACATCACGCGTCGCGTGTTGAGTCGCCTTCCGCAGTGAAACCAGAAAACGAACGAACCGCGTCCGCAAATAACTCGCCAAGTTTTCTGCTTCGGCCCGTTTTTTGAAATGCCCTGCGACGAGATATGTTTCCGTACAAGCCGTTTTGGGGCCGGCGACAATGGGATCGGAGAGAAACTTCGTTTCCACTGCAGCACTTGTCCCCTGCACAGCCGTCATCAAGACCTTCCACTCGTCAATCCATTTTGCGTTGGTTGTGACAGCCGAACGGTCAATCCACGTGATTTTCTGATTGCCGTAGAGCTTGATCGCATTCGAAATTCCAGTAGCAGAGTCCGCGCCTTTAAAGAATGTACGAAGTCCAAATGGCTTTGACGATGAAATGCCACCCTCTATGGTCGTTTCTTTTCGCGCACGCACCTTACGAAGAATCGGGACGGCCTCATTGCGCCTTACAAGGACATCAAACTCGTCAAGGAAACGAGTATCGGATTTGCCGACTGCTTTCCCGCCCTCCATTGTCGTGACAGTGCAAGGGCCGTTGTAATCGCTGTCCCAGAGAAAATAGGATATTCCTCCGCGAATCTTGACGTTGCTGAAAGGTTCGTACAGCAACGGGAAATCGACAAGCAAGCTAAGATGATGGTCTGCCAGAAGACGTGATCTGAACTCATCAAGCCCCTTGCCGCCTACAAACCAGCGCGACGGCGTTATGAGCGTCACGAAACGCGGGCGAAGAGCAATGGCGGCATCAACGAAAATGTTGTAAACAGGACTTGCGGAAGATGCAAATCCACCATCGTCTTCCTGATACGGCGGATTGCCGACCACTGCGTCAAACTTGAGCATCTTCATTTCAAACTCCTTGTTGTTCCATGCGTTACCGCCACAGACCTTGTTGTAGAATTTCTTGGGTTCGTTCTTGAGCATTTCCACGAGGTTCTTGATGTACTGCGCGTTGACCGTCGCCTTGTCGTCATAGCCAACGAGCGTGCGCCGCGTGATAGCCCGTGCCATTGGCGTTTTGCAGACGACGAAGAGCGAACGCGCAACCACCTCGCGCCACAGTTTCGCAAGCGCCGCCGGCGTCACCGCGTCCTCCGGCACATCGCCGAGTTTGCGGCGGTAGAGCGAGTAGGCCACGTAGAGCGGATAGAGGCCGGATTTGGAATTGATTTCGAGAATCTTCGCATCGGGGATGGAGAAGAGCGGCGCGCTCGCATATTCGCGCGTTGTGGCCGCCGAGGACGGCGGCCCTCCCATGCGGTCACGCGGGACGCGTGACCCTACCAAGCGCGGCTCTTCGATGGGCTTTTCGTATGACTCGTCGTAGAAGCACCAGCCGCCGATGGTGTCGGCGAGGTGCATGTTCACGACGCGCCAGGGCGTAAGAACGGTTTCCTTGTCGGGGTTCTTGAAGTAGCCGAATATCCGCGCGATCTGCTGAACGCGCCTTGTCGGCGGAAGCTTGTCCGCGCTCTTGGCGAGTTTTCGTATCTGCGTGCCCGCTTCCGCGAAAACATCCGCATCATAGTATTCGACGAACTTCTTGAAGATCGCCTTTGTAACGCCCTGCGGCATGAACTCCGCCCACGACTCGTCATCGACGAGGTTTGGGAAGTCCTTGATTGAAATGACCTGCTCAATTGGCACGTCCGCGCCGTAGATGAGAAGCGGCATGCGTATCGAGATTGCGCGGAGAATGAGAATCGCGTTTTTCTTTTCCGCGCGGCGGCGCTTCATTTCCTCGCGCGCGGCCTTTTCCTCTTCGGAGAGCGGTCGCGACGGAGCGCGACCCTCCCCTTTCGCGTGTTCCTCGTCGGCAAAATCCTGTTCGTTGACATAGACGGTATCGGCCATCTTCGTCTGCTTGGACGACCCGACGATCTTCCGAAGGTCCTCGAACTTCTTCAGGTCGATGTCAGTCAGTTCAAGGAGCCGGTTGGAGTAGAGCGACGTGTCGTCAAAGCCGTTGCGGATGGTCTTCATCACGAAGATGTGCTTGATCGAGGACATCATCTTCTTGACATCGTGCGCCTCCATCTTCGTGCCGGAGATGGATATGACGGGACAGTAGTTCAGGAACTCGCCGAGGATGCGGCGTCCGTTCGACTCCGTCGTGTCGTTCTTCGACACGCGGCACGAGACCTGAGCCGTCTCGGCCAGCACCTTCAACGCACGGTCAGGCGCGAAGTCGAATGCATAGCAGTCGGTTTTCATCTTGCCGCCGAGGTCGCCAGGGCTCTGCACGCGGAAGATCGTCTGCATATACTGTGCGGCGGACGTGACCGCGCTTCCGGCGACCATGAGAACGGCCGTCCATTCGGGAACCGTCACGCCGGTTGTGAGCTTGCCGCACGAGAGCGTGATGGAATATTCGTTCTCGCGGATGGTCTTCTTCACGAGTTCGAGTGCGCTGTCGTAATGCCGCTCTTCGTAGTCGTCACCCTCGCCGGCGACATTGGCGATGCCGTATTCCTTGAAGTACCTGTGTTTGCGCAACAGGGCGGAAAGCGCTTTCGCGGACGCGACGCCCGGCACCATCCAAAGCGTGTGGCGGAAGAGGTCGCGATGCTCCTGCGAGGCAAACGGGTAGCGGCTTTTCGGGTTGTCGCCGGATATGAGGTCGAGGAAGCGCCGCACATCGTCCTCATGCACGAAGTCGCCGACTTTCGCGCCCTGCGGTACGGGATGATGGTCGATTTCCTTGTCGCCGGTCCAGGTGCGGAAGAACTCGCGGAAGTTGAACGCCTTGCCTTCGAGGTCTTCTTCCGAGAATCCGTCAAGTTCCGCGCCGAGGTCGTACGTGTAGAGATTGAGGCGCGGCAGGGCGGCGTAGGGATTGGGTTCGTCAGGATGTTCTTCGTCCCACGTCTCCTTCCGCTTCTGCTCCATCACGTAGTCCCAGACGAAAACCGAATCCGCGTCGTACTGCGAGAGGATATTGAACGGCGTGCCGGAAAGCGAAAGGGCTTTCGTGTGCTTCTTGACGAGATGCTCGCGGACTTCCTTGCCAAGGTCGGTCTGAGTCCCCTCGTGCGCCTCGTCGACGATCACGAGGTCCCAATCCATGTTGAATACGCCGCGGTTCTTGTCGTACTTGCCGTTCACGACCTGCGAGCCGCGCAAGTCCTGGATGGACGCGAAGTAGATGAAACGCTTGCCCGATTCGTCGAGGCTGGCGAGTTCGCGGTCGTTCCGCGCCTCCACCTTGTCGTTGAACTCGTATGCCCCGCCGCCAAGAGAGCTCTTTCGGTAGAACGTATAGCCGTCCTCCTTCGTAAAGAGCTTGTTGAAATCCTCCTGCCAGCCGCTACCCACCACCGGGCGGTGCGTGACGATGATGACGCGGCGGAACTTGCCCTTCGCCTCGCGGACGACCTGAAGCGCGGTCAGCGTCTTGCCGAAGCGCATCTTCGCGTCCCACAGCATTTCGCCCTTCTTCTTGAAGCAGGTCAGCGTCTTTTCCACGGCGGCGACCTGCTCTTCGCGGAATTCAATGGGATCTTCCGGCTCCAGCTCACCGCCCGCGATGACGGATCGGCAGTCCTTGACCGCCGCAATTGCGGCCTTAACAGTTTTCAGGTCTGCGCCAAACCACTCGCGGCCCTTCGTCGTGCCGATGAACTTGTGCGGCAAACCGGAGTTCTTCAGGACGGCATGAACCTTCTTGTCGGTGAAGTGTTCAAGCATCTTCGTTCCATCGCCAAGGGATCGGTAGCGGACGGCGAGCTCGGTGTACAGCAGCTGGTATTCGACGCCCGCCGTCTGGGTCTGCTGGTCGATGCGTGCACGGGCCGCGTCGTTCAATGCCTTGCAGTTCGGCGTGAGCTGGTCGGGCACAAGCGTCGAAACGACATCCGTATCGCCAACCTTGAGATACCCCTCGTGCTTTTTGTCGTCTATGGTATAGACGTAAATCAGCTTGTACTTGAACGTCTCGACGAACGTCTGCCTTTCCAATGAAGCAAAGTCTGGCTGGCGAAATGTCATCGCTTGCCTCCTTTTGAGGTCTTGCGAGGCACGGGTGGTTTTCCCGCCTCTGGCGGCGGCAGGGCGCGAAGCGCCATGGCCTCTTCAATGGCGGCGCGTTCGCGCATAAGTTCCATCTGGAGCTCTTCGACCGTCGGCAGATCAAGATGGTACTTCACTGCAAAAAGATTGCGCTCGTGCTCGTTCAACGTGTATTTTACAGCTGCGGCATCCGCCGACGAACCGAGGACTATTCCAACAGGCGGATTGTCGCCGGGACGCATCATTTCCCGCTCGTAGTAATGCTTGTAAAGCTGCATCTGCCCGATATCCTGGGGCGTAACCTTACCAACCTTGAGGTCTATGAGAAAGAAGCAGCGGGCAATGTAGTTGTAGAAGACGAGATCGCAGCTGTATGTCTCATCTCCGATTCGCAGTTTCTTCTGTTCGGCCTCCAGACAAAAGCCACGTCCAAGCTCCATCAGGAACATGCGCATGTTCTTGATGAGAGCCGACTCCAAATCCTTTTCCTTGTATTGCGGAGCGTCCATGCCAACGAATTCGAGAATCGCCGGGCTGCGTATAAGGTCACGAGGATCAGGCGCACCCCGCTTAACAACTTTTTTCGATGAAATGGCAGGTGAATGGTTTCGTATGAGGCGTTCGTAAAATTGCGTGTCTATCTGACGTTGCAAGACTCTGACACTCCACCGCGACTGAATGCATTCGTTGAAGTAATACTCTCTGGCAGCATCGTTTGCCACCGTTATAAGCACCCGGAAATGCGACCATGTCAATTTGCCACACACTGTGTGGCGAATTGGAAACATAAGATAGAATTGCCTCATGTTGCGGAGATTGGAGCGAGTAAATCCAGGGCCAAACTCAACGGTTAACTTCTTTGCCAAAGCATCAATCAAACCGTTGCCGTATGATGCCCTGCTCGCACCACCTTGCTTTTCCACAATCAACCGGCCCACATTCCAGTAAGCCTCCACCATCGCCGTGTTGGCGGCGACATAGACCGTAGCACGGGCTTTCGCGAGGATTGAACGAACGTTCGCATAAAGCGCTTCTTCCACACTCTCAACGACTTCGACAGAAGCAGTTATTTTCCTATTTGCCATACACGCCTCCGTTATTGGCAATCATCCTAAACTCAACAGGTTCACCCGAATTCCAATCCATGACCTTGCAATACGTTCCAGTATGACGACTGTTATCCTTTTTGCGGCACCCTGAACATTCCTCGACATGCGTCTCTACTGTACCGTCAAGGAGCGCAGTCTTCCTAACCTCCGGCTTGCAACTCATCGGCACGACGTACTTGATTCCGTCCATCTGCCAGATGTTCCAGCTGATGATTTCGGCAAACTCCAGTAATGACTTCGTCGTCCAATTCAACCCCGAACTTTCCTCCCCGAAGAAATCCGCATTGAAGCTTTCGACGACCGTAAACAGCACATTCTCCCGCGCGAGAAGAACATTGTCGCCTTGCCAGTCGAAGCCATAAATGCTTTGCACCGCACGTTTGGCGTAATACAGCCAGTCCTGTATATCACCCATGCCGATATTCTCCGTAATCACGCGCAGCTTGCGATCCAGCAACCCGATACGTTCACCTACGGGAATAATCCTGCCGCTTACCGTGTCATATCTACTGACAAGATACGGAGCCTCCCCGCACGACACCTCCAGACGCGGAGCCTTGACATATTCCTGCCAGGTCTTGCCTTTGGGAAATTTTATCTTACCCTTGCCACAGGTCGATTTCCAGCCGAATTCGGCTTTAGAATCAAACTTGGCGATTTCGGTGTTGAACGGACTTGAATCGCGTTTCTTCCATCCAAACCAAGCGGCATCCACAAGATTGTTCTGCTTGTTGCAGATCCATGACGGCGTGAACACTTCCGCGCGCTTGACCGAACGCTGCCGCTGTTCGTCAACATTCTTGTCAACGCGGGGGCGAATCACGGGATGGTCTCTGTCCGCAATCTGCGCGACCTGCATTTCGTCGTTCGCGCCAAAGCTCTTGCCGCGTGCGGCGTAGTCGTCCGTCGCCCAGATGAGATTGCGGCCCGTCGAGCGGTCCTTCAGCAAGACAGCAAGAACCTCTTCCGGAACGTGCCATTCCAGAATGTCGCGCGTGAGGACGCAAGATGTCGATTTATCTCTCATTCGTCATTCGCTCTCGCTCTCTGACTGATATTATACCAAAAGCACAGGCTATGCGGGCGAGCGATTTATTGATTTGTGCGTACTGCTGCACACATCAGCGGATGTTGCCGTCCGCCCTTGGTGGTCTCCGCTTTGGGCAAGACGGGGCGTCTCGCCGCTCCTGGGGGTAGGCTCCGCTTTCGCGTGCCGCCGGCCCCGGGCCATTGCGCACCCGGGAGTATGGAAAAGATCAAGCCCGGCCTTGCGACGGTTTCCCGCCCTCAACCGAACAAGCGAATTATGGCAAAAAGCCCTCGCAGACGGCAAGGGCGCATTTTGGAAATGGAAAGTTGTACAATTAAGCGAATCAAAAAACCGCGGGGACAGGCCCCGGAATCAGCTCGCCCAGCACTTCCTCGATGGCCAGGCCGTCGCGGCGCGGGATGCCCATCTCGACCGTCCGCGCCACCGCACGGGCCACGAACCGGCTCGCCTTGCGCACG
>OCTW011267789.1_pt1 | contig 12913 bp, 8 predicted proteins | sample 1539671 | NCBI WGS metagenome assembly OCTW01 (sample SAMN02144230, study PRJEB22623) | gut metagenome | biome: sheep rumen | host: Ovis aries | place: New Zealand | reverse complement strand
AAATTTTGCGCAATCTCTCCGACTTTTTTGAAACTCATCCATACGCAATCATTTGGGCGGCACCAAACAAGCTCCATGAGCAATCGCTAAAGAAACTTTCCGATCGTCTGGCGGAAACGGAATATCAATTAATAAATGTTGATTCCATGAGTGCCGGTGTACTGACCAGGAATACGGTTCTGTTCACGAACTGGGAAAAATTATTCAAGAAAGACAAAGATGGTGAATGGGCGAATAAAGCTGTGCGCCAGGGCGAAGACGGCAAAAACCTTCAGGATGTTTTGGATGCCACTCGCGCAGCCGGTATTGGCATTGTGCTGATAGTCGACGAAAGCCATCAGACTTTCTATGGTCCAAACTCGCAGGCATTGGTCCATGAAGTTATTAAGCCGGAATTAGTCTTAGAGATATCTGCCACACCAAAAGCCGTAACGATGGGCGGAGATTATCATATTACGGAAGTCGATTTTACCGACGTTGTGGATAGTGAGCTTATTAAAAAAGAAATATATCTTAATAATGAAATCGCAAAGAATATTACGGACGCGACAAATTCCGTCGAAGCCGTCATTAATGCGGCGCTCGACAAGAGAGATGAGCTTGCGAAGAAATATCGAGACTTAGGTATAAATGTAAATCCGCTTCTCTTGATTCAATTACCAAATACTTCAAAAGAGACAATGTCTGAGCTCGATCTAAAAGACAAAGACATTATTGAGAATATTCTGGAAAAGCGTGGCTTGCGCTACTCGAACGGCGAACTAGCAATTTGGCTTTCCGACGATAAGCAGAACCTGGAGAATATCGAGAAATTAAATAATCAAGTTAAAGTTCTTATTTTCAAACAGGCCATCGCGCTTGGTTGGGATTGCCCACGCGCACAGGTTATGGCGATGCTTCGCGATACGAAATCCGAGACTTTCCGCATCCAGACTGTTGGTCGCATTTTGCGCATGCCAGAAGCAAAGCATTATGCGGAGGACGCGCTGAATAAAGCGTACGTTTACACGGATCTTCCGGATATTAAAATTGATGCAGACGATACTGATGCAAAAAACCTTCTCAAAATGCAGTTTGCATATCGAAAGGAAGGCATTTCGAATGTTTCTCTACCAAGTGTCTTTATTCATCGTACGGACTATGGCGATTTACGCGCAGACTTTAAGCCAATTCTTGATAATATTCTCGATCAAACTTTCGGTACAGACGACTCCATGATTATTGGCGAAGACCGCTATAATCTTATCGACGAAAAGCTCGAACTCTATGACTCGGAGTTAACTTCGCCAATTATTGCTGATGCAATTATTGAGAACTTAGATAGCTATGAAGTATCAGAGTATGAAACGCTCAAAGTTAATATGGATGCAGCAAATATTGAGCGCATCTTTAATACGATACTGAAAGGCTATACTGGACAATTCAAGAACTGGGCCCGTACCAAATCTGTCGTCTGCGGCACGTTATATGCCTGGTTTCATAAGGCAAATATAGACATCGAACAAGTTCAAAAACTGATTGCATGTTCAAGAGTGAATCAAGAAATATTTGCGCAGATTTTTGATAAAGCACTCGACGCATACGAAGATGTCTATCGCGAAGAGATGAAGAAGCGCCGTGCCCGCGAGCTCGAAGAGCTAACCTTCCGTATTCCGGACGTCGATCAGTTTAACGAAAATTACATTATTACGAAATCTCCAAACAACGCCATGGAGCAGTACTATCGCAAAAAGAACGCACCAGGCACCGAAAATAAGTTCGAAGAAATGCTCGACGCTAGCACGCAAATCGAGTGGTGGTATAAGAATGGCGAAAAAATGGAACGTTATTTTGCTATTCCATACTTTGAGCTAAACGATAGAAAGCGTTCGGTGCGTCGCGCGTTTTACCCGGATTACATCATTAAATACACGGACGGCTCGATTGGCATATATGACACAAAAGCCGGCTTTACGGCTGACAACGAACATGTTCGACAAAAAGCCAATGCGCTGCAGGCGTTTATTCAGGAGCATGCAGATTTAAATCTCAAGGGCGGAATTATAAATGTAAAGAATAATTATTTCTACCTCCAAGATTCGCCAGACTATGACGAAAACGGGGAATGGAAGGCATTCGCAATTTAAAAGGAGAGATGGACGTATGGCAGCTTATGAAGAATTAGAGCAGCTTATCGGAAAAGAAGATATTATAAAAGCCCACAAAGACCTTGTAATTCGCGGTGGTAATTTTGCTAGCGGGAAACTCTGTGAGTATATGGACTTAAGCGCGAGGTCAAATAGATCCAAAACCGTATTTATCTTCGATGATGAAGAGGAAGAAGATGCAGTAGAACCTAGCCGTATCGGTAAGCTGTTCATGAGAAAATTAGAAACCAAAACTCAAGACTTCGGTTTCGTTTTTAATAAAACTGGAACAGAAAAATTAATGCGCAATATTGCGACTGGTAGCCCGATTAAAATATACGAGGATTTCCGCGATGATTTTAGCTTCATAGACGACGGCAAGGCTGAGCTATGGCACAAAGCTTCAGATTACACGAAGCGAAATTTAATCGCTAAAGATATTATGTCTATGAATAATAAGACGCGCATTCAATATCGTACCCATGGCGACAGGCTGCATTATCTCGTTATTGGAAAAGTAGTAATAATGCGCCAAGTAGGTGAAAAATTCGAGCGCGAAGTTTATCCGCTCTCCTTATTTAGTGTTCAAAAATCTGATCCAAAAACTCAACGTCTCGAAATCGAATCGGCCGGTTTTTATAATTTTTACTTGGACGAAAATATTCTTGACGGCGAGCTAACCAGACTTCTAAAAACTAATGAGATTAGTATAGATAGCAGTATTGGTTCAACATTAACCAAGATTCAACTAAGACTTTCTAGTATTAATTTGCCATACATTCAGTCGATAAAATTCGATCCTACGTTTAGTCTAATTGGCGTCATAACGGGCTTTGGCGCCGAGTATCTGGATAAAGCCTGGGCGGAGATACTAAAATAATGCAAACAACAATTAACTCATTGGATCCATCGCAAAAATCTGCTCTAGAGTCAATCTTGAATGGAGATTCAAATAATACAGTTATATATGGTCCTCCAGGAACTGGAAAATCGCATTTAATTGTCAGCCTACTTTTTGAGCTTGCAGCTAAAGGTAAACAAGTCTTGTTTGTTAGCCAAAACTCGGAAGCCCTCAACGTAATCGTAAGGATGTATAAAGAGCTACATAAAGAATTAGGTCTTGGCGAACAGGATTTATCATTCTTGGATTTTTGTTGGCGCCTTAATTCGCCCGAGCAGAAGAGGCTAAAATTCCTTAAGAACAGCTTTAATAATCGTACCGGTAAAACCACTCAAAATGCCGCCATTCTCGATTACGGTACTCGCGATGGCTCGTCTGATAATTCGGCACCATATAATTTAACTTATAACGAGCTTGATATTGTTAAGAATTCCAATGTTCGACCGGAAGCAATTGGCGTTGACGAGTTGGCGACCGCGAACATAAAATATTTAGCCAAGGAAAAGAATACTCCGGCTATATTGCACAATGTCGACAAAATCGATACTAGATATATCTTGAAATTACTTAATAATTTTAAAGATCCGAATCATAACTTCTCAAGCTATAATAATCCGACCAATCAGCTTAAATTTTTCTCTAAAAGTAATAGGGAACTTACATTAGGTATCATTAGGTCTTATGCGGATTCTATTTGTAGTATTGATGACATAGTAAAGAATAATACAACCTATACAGTAGCGTCCGATAATATTACTATTCAGAAATACTTAGAGCATCTACGCCAAATCGCAACAGCCTCATCTTATGTAAATATCGATGCTATAAAGAAGAAGCCAACCATTCTCGACGAGATTGTGCAAAATCTCAGGAGTGCGATTAGTATCAATAATAAGCAATATGCAGTAGAAAAAATCTCTCTTCCAGAAGGAATGAATGGCGACTTTGCTATTAAATATCAGAGTGAATTATCGACGATTAGCGACATAAAAGAGCTCGCCGGCGTCGTTAAGAATAGGGAATCATTAGTTCGCAAATTACAAGCTTTAAACAAAAAATACCAGTTTGACGCGGACGCTAGCTTAGATAATCTTTTAGCTTATTGTGTTAAGACAATAGACTTTAAGTATAGGAGCCTGTTTATTAAGGACGACACTAAAATCTTCTTCGGTATGAACGAAAGCGATCTTAGGGGGTTAGTGTCTGATATAAACGAATACAATAAGAAAGGTAAGCTATCTAAGGTTTTCTCATCTTTCCCAGAATCCGTCCGCCAATTCAAAGAAACGATGGGTGACGACATAGTTAAAAATGCCGATTATATCAATACATTTGCTGACGTAATAAAAGATACAAAGTACATCGTTCAGAATATATACGACTTGTCGCGCGCAAAAATTGAAGGCATGAACTTTAATCCATTGGAGAAAATGGATTTATCGCTTGATGATTTGGTTGAACTTACAAACTATCTGATAAAGATCAAAGAGAGCACGCCAACTAATCTTATTACGGAAAAATCTATAAAAGAAACAATCGAGGGTTGTGTCGACTTCAATGAAAACGCTAAGATTATCACCAAAATCATAGAGTCAAATAAAATTAAAGTCGACAACATTTGGTTGGCAGTTGAAAAAATAAACCAAAATGCACTGAATAATCAATATATTGCTCAAATTGATCAAATTTATAATAATATATCGCCTATACTCATTAAACGAAATCGATCAACATTCATTCAGGATGCCGAAGATATTATTAGTTATATTTCTACGAATAAAGAAGCGATATTGAATTCTCTCAATAATATTTCTGATATACCGGCCGAAACGGCAATAAATGTAGAGAAGATACTAGAGCTAGAAAAAGTACTTAACGACTCGTTAGACTCAGACATATTCTCGCACGACTTCTATTGGATTAAGAATGGCGAGAATGTGAAGATATGGCAAAAGCGCGTAGATACTATTTTGAATTATAACAATATCGATGAGTTTGAAGAGTATACCTCGCAAATGGTATTTCTTGATAATTTAAAAGAAGCGCTCACGCCGGCGAACCTAAAAATTATTGTTGATTTATTGTCAGAGGAAAGAGTAGACTACGAAACGTTTGCTAGTTACTTAACTAACGATATAGTCTCGTCTGCCTTATATAACATGTCAAAAGGTAATAATCCTAAGATGTCGAATGATTACTTTGAAGTCTATAGGAAGAGGGTATCAGAACAGAAGAAATTAAGATATTTGAGAGAGCTTAGGGGTATGCGCGCTGACTGCGCAAAAGAAGCGCAATTCTTATCGTATGCGTCGAATTGGTTCGGAAATTCCGTAATGGAAAAAATCCGCAATAATACAGTTCATATTATTAAGGCATTTCCAGTCGTAATTGCTACTCCAAGCGATGTATCTAAATATATTGCGGCATTTAAAGGCATATTTAACTATGTAATTTTCGACGAGGCTTCGCAGCTTCTCCCGGGCCAAGCTCTACCGTCGATCTATAGGGCGGAAAAATCTGTAATTGTAGGTGACCCGCACCAGATGCCGCCGACGGCAGTTTCGATGCTTGGGGGAATGGCTACGGCTACATTCGATGAAGAAGATGACGAAATTGGTGCAAGCATTTTAGATATTGCAGTTAACCTGCCGGATCTAGAGTCGCATCACTTAAAAATACACTATCGTTCAGAATCCAATAAACTCTTTGAACCGTCGCTTACCGCCATATATAGCCAAGATGGTATTAGGCCGATATTCGAAGCAAAGAGCGGTAATCTTCCGATTTATATTGAGGATAATATTGGCGAAGATGATAACCGTGGCTTCGGTGTGATTATTAAGCGCATAGAACATTATCTAAATATCAATCCGAACGCAAGCTTTTGTGTACTATTTTCGAGGGGAAGCGGCAAGGGTAGCTCGTACGAATTTAAAAAGTATCTCGAAGCACATCCAGAAAACACAGAAAAAATTATGGAGATGTTTGAAAGCGAGAAATTGTTGATTTCTACGGTTACTAACTGTCAGGGTATTCAAGGGCATCATACGATTATTTACCTACCTTCATATGATGTCGTAAGTAGGATGTGGTTCTTTAATGAGAAGGCCGGAGCATACAAACGTCTAAACGTGTCGATTACTCGTCAGAGAAAGACGCTCGATGTGATTATGGGCGATCCTCGAAACAAATGGATTAATGCTTGCCAAGCATTTATGCAGTCCGACAATACTCCACCTAACACTTTATTGAGCGCCAATTTGTTGAACTCGCTACTTACTAATGCTGGTCAAGTTATTGACGAGGAATACTTGCGTCGCACGCTTGATGGTAATGTATCCGCAATCGATTCGCCGCTGACTAGAGAATTGTATGAAAAATTAGTAGAACATTACGGGGACGATATTGATAAAACTATTAACATATGGTGCGAAGTAGGCTGGAATATACTAGTCCCCGATCCGAACGATTACGACATTGAACGAAAAAATGTTGGATATAGGGTAGATATAGGCATCTACTCTGTCGCTCGTAAGCGCTTCATTTTAGGGATCGAGATGGACGGATCTGTCTATCATAAAGGTTTCAATAAAGAATTTTCTGACTTACAACGTCAAGACACGTTGAGTCGCAAGGGGTGGAGAATGTATAGAATTTGGTCCACGAATTGGCTACGAGATACAAGAACCGAATTTGATAAATTGGTGAGCATAATTGATGAGGAGCTTGCGAAAGAGGAGCCGCTAGAAGATATTAATATCCCCGATGACGATTATGATATCGAAGATATAGACGAAAATGAAGAAGATGAATCCGCAATCGTTGTCGATGAACCTAGCGTTGTTAATATAAATATTCCAAACCCCGCTGAGCCGGATAAACCAGTAAAAGTAATATCGAGAGAAGATATCGGTCAAATCATGTTCGAGTTGAATTTAACTAAAATCGTCGATCAGCGTCTTCGTATTGGAGCGCCACTCACTATAACTCTCGCTGATGGCCATGAAACTAGAAAGATATTTCTTAAGAAAAAAGAGAGCGACGGCTTTCTTGGTGCTGAAGAAGTCAATGGTGCTGTGCGAAAATATAAGTATGGCATGATTGAGAGCTATCAGGAGTAGATATGTCCGAACCCGACGATTCTCGTTATTTACTAAATCAATCGCCAAGCGATTATCGGGGTCGGGAAAAGATAGTTTACGTAACAAAAGATCTTCGCGGCTTCCTCTCCCTTTCTGAACTTCGCGAAGCTCTTGTTGCATTGGCGCAAAATGGCTATCTCTCATATCAGTACATCATGAATAACTTCGGTGCGAATGATCACGATGCGCTGCAGGAAGTATTTGACGGTGAATCTAATGGTATATTTCAAAAAGCGAATCCAAACGAAAGAACATCAAAATTGTTCTGGCACTTAAATCAAGATTTAACGGAACGCGATATTCAGAATTATATCTATCCCAAAATAGCGCGGAGTAAGAAACCGAAAGTACAACAATATTCGCAGGTCGTTCGGCCAGTAAAACGTTTTTCACCAAAAGCGCATAAGCCAACTTATAATCCTGACCCGCGCGACAAGAGCAACCGTATTGCGAACGCCAAAAAGACTAAACATTACGAATCGTTAACTGGCGATAGAACTCCTGACCGAAAGCCGAGTTCGGATAATTATCATTGGAGTGACAAGACTTCTAAGCAACTCGGCCGCGCTCTTCATTCTGGCGAAATAAAACCGGATGATTTTTGACGCTTATACAACTTTCTTTTGCCAACTTTTCTTGCCACATTTTGGGCAGGTCATATAGCGTGTGCGTCCAAAATGCATCGCCATTAACGCGGCTGAATATTTTGGCACATAACGATGCTTGCAATGCCTACACTCATATTTACCGGCTTCGGCTTCAATCTTCATTGCAATCAATAAACCAACCAAAGCTAACAAGAATCCACAGGCAATCATAACGACGCGTTGCCAATCCGGCATTTCTGCAAAGGACGCCGTTATGGTTAAAATCAGTAAAATAATAATCGACAGCGCCGCAATCACGTCTTCGTAAAACAAGAACTTTTTATTCATTTCGGTTTCGATTGTGGAGAATTCTTTCAAGTTATTTTCGGCCTGTTTCTTGTAATCGCTCTCGTTCAAATCTTCGCCAGACAAAAGTTCATTATAAGAAACGTCAAACAATTTGCATAATTTCGCCAAATTATCCGATTCTGGCAAACAAATCCCGCGTTCCCATTTCGAAATCGCCCGGTTCGAAATATCTAGTTTTTCCGCCAAGCTTTCTTGCGTATAGCCATTTTCTTGACGTTTCTTTGCAATGTATTTTCCAATTTTCCTTAGATCCATACTTGCTCCTTGTCCTTATTTTACCCACATTTTAAACGTATTAAAATCCAAAGACCACAAACTGCGAGTAGAATCTTTATTTGCGTCTGCTTAGGGCAGCTAGACGTCGCCAGCTCGACGCAATTCCGGTCACATTAGTGTCGAGCCATTCTTTGAGTTGCTTTTCCGTATAAATACCATCACTAATACGTCTCGAACCGCCACCTTTCATATGGAAATATTTACCGTCGTATTGGAATATCACTCCCCAGTGTCCGCCCGACCATTCTTTGTGATTTCCTTTATTATCGCGCCATCTATTAGAATTTGTTACGCCCGCAACAACCTTACCTTGCGCCAAAGCTTTCTTAATAGCACCAACTGTCCTACTGATATATTTAACGTCTACCTTAAAGTGGTCGTTTGATTTCTTTGAGTCAAAGAAGAATAACTTCGTTTTCGTCTTCCACTCTGGATTATTCTTAACTACGACATTATAGACATCCTTCGTGATGTAATCTTTATACCAAAGAATATTAATCATTTGCGTATAGGCGTTGATATCGCCGCCCATAATTTTGTAATTATGCCAGTTGTAATAAATCCATTGTCCATTGATTTTGTTATGTGAATCCCAGACATAATCGCCAGCTCTTTTAGCGTGCGCAATATATTGTTTATAAGTTATCAACTTGCCGTTTTCATCCTTCAAACCACCAAAGCCAACTGAGACTTTAACCTTAGCCTCCTTGCCGTTTGAAGATTTAGCCGTAATTGTCGTCGTGCCTTCAGTCAAAGCTTTTACTACACCCTTACTACTAACCGTGGCAATCTTCGTATTGCTACTCGTCCAAGTAATAGTTTTATCTGCGGCATTGCTCGGGTTAATCGTGGCGGTAATAGTCTTCTTTTCGCCACCATTCATTTCCAGGCTCGTCGGCTTTAGTGTAATACTATCAACCTGAACAGGCTTTGTTACAACGACGTGTGTTGAAGTGTGTACTCCATTTTTTGCAGTAATCGTAATGTCGGTTTGGCCATCTTTGACGCCTGTGACTTTGCCTGTCTCCGAAACTGTAGCAATTGACGTGTCGCCGGAAGTAAAGGTCAAAGTATGGTCTTTTGCGTAGTCTGGAATAATTAAAACCTTTAATTGAAAATCTTGTCCTACAATAAGCGTGGTTTTTGTAGCCGTCTTGAGTGAGCGCACTTCAACGGCTTCGCCGCTACTACCGCCGTCGCTTGGCGTTCCGCCCCCACCAGAGCCGCCGCCCCCGCCTTCAGAGACCGTACCGCCACCATCTGCGCCTTTACCATCTAGCGCTCCAATCACAAAGCTCGTAATTGCAAATGCAGCTAACGTTACAATTAAGCCAATCACAGCATACATAATTGTATTTTTAGCGCCCTGGACCTTTTGCGTATCGCCGGCCGAAGTCATATAGCGAATCCCGCCAATCACGATGACAATTACGGCAATGATGCCTATCCATAAATAGACCGTATCTAGTACTCTTTTTACGCGATTCTGCAGCTCTTGTTCTTCATTACCACCTTTATTACCGCAAATCAGTGGATCATCTACGCCGGCAATCGAACAGGCATCATTCGATTGCTCGTATGGATTGGCGGCATGGGTGACATTTGGCGCAAAACAAAATACGCACAATATCGCAAATAAGTAGAAAAATGCCCTCCTCATTACTTAAGATTATACCAAGTTTTGATATAATTACCGAAAAGAAAGGAGCCTCCATGCATAAAGCTGAAATCTACCAGTTTCTAAAAGAGCAGAAAATCTGGCATGAAATTACCGAACATAATGCAGTATTCAATATGACCGAACTGCGCAACGTGGAAGTTCCATATCCCGAAAACGACGCCAAAAACTTGTTCGTCCGCGACGACAAAAAGCAGCATTATTACATGATTACTGTTATGGGCGACAAACGTGTTAAGCTCAAAGAATTTGAAAAAACTCATGGCCTACGTCATCTCAGTTTTGCGTCACCGGAAGATATGCAAAAGTTTCTCGATGTTCAGCCGGGTTCCGTTTCGCCATTCGGTTTACTTAATAATGCTGAGGCAGATATAAAATGGTTTGTCGATACGGATTTTGCCAAGTCCAAAAACCACATCATTGGCATTCATCCAAACGACAATACCGCCACGGTCTGGATGAAAATTAAAGACCTAATTAAAGTTATCGAAAAACACGGCAACGCAGTAGAAGAAGTTGACTTGTAATTATTAAAATATCTTTTTGTATTTCTTTTTATCGTAATTGACGTTACGGAAGATTGCATATTCAAGGTTGTTAACCGTGCGCTTTTTTGAATCTTCCACCAAGTTAAACAAGTGCGGATAATAGCTGGCATTTTTTACGCTGCCATAGCCAGCCTCTAGGCTGTCTGCGGAAGATTTTGGATACTTCTTACGAACGGTCGCATTTCCTACGAACAAGAATGTATGACCATGCGGCTGTGCGCCTACTAAAACATCGCCCGGCTTTAGTTTACCGATACCATCTTTGCCACGGACGAAGGTTCCTACTTCTTTCCATTTACTTTTCCCAGCGCCACGACGCAGATATTGGAAAACATTTGGCACGCCGTTATATTCATAATTTGGATCTACGGTCGAATATCTCACCGGAACTGCTACGCCCATGTCGCATGAAGCATAAAAGTGTCCGACTTCACCCGCAACATTATGGTCACCAATGCCCAAAGCTTTGCTATCGCGCGCTGCAATATAATTCTTCGCCCGACTATCGCTAATCTTGGTATATGGCCAATCTACGAATAATCTACCTGTTTGCGGTCCGACCGTCACGGCAAGATAAGTTGCTGCCTGTGCGATTGCTTCGCCGCCAGTAATTTTATCGCCAACTTCAACTTTTGCTGTTGCTTTGACGTTGTTATTCGATGTTGCTGTAATAGTCGCTGAACCTTCTTTGATGCCTTTTACCTTGCCATTATTGTCAACCGTTGCGATTTTGCTGTTACTGCTAGTCCACTTAATAGTTTTATCGGACGCATTATTCGGCGTAATCTCTGCCTTAATTGTTGAAGTTTTTCCTACGCCTAACACTAGGGAATTTGGATTAAGTGTAATTTTGGATACCTTGATTAGCTCTTTAACAGAAACTTTTACAGTCTTCTTAATGCCATTGCTGGTGGTGACGGTAATTGTCGCCTCGCCAGCTTTTTTGGCGGTAATTTTGCCAGTCTGCGCATCTACGCTTGTGATTTCTGGTTTATCGGAGCTAAATGTGAGCGTTCGCTCGGTCGCGTAATCCGGAATAATTTTGACTTTTAATTGTCGACTTTCGCCCTCGGTTAGTGTGGTCTTAGATACGACGCTGATAGATTTGACCTCAACTTTGTCGCTACCACCTTCGGATCCGTCACCGCCAGAACCGTCGCTACCGCCTTCCGCAACCGTACCGCCGCCATCCGCGCCTTGGCCATTCAATGCCCCAATCACAAAATTAGTAATTGCAAAGGCCATCAAGGTCACGACCAAACCAATAATGGCGTACATAATCGTATTCTTGGCACCTTGAATCTTTTGTGAGTCGCCGGTCGATGTCATATAGCGAATGCCGCCAATCACAATTACAATCACGGCAATAATTCCTATCCACATATAGACGGTATCTAGCACATTTTTGATACGTTTATATAGTTCCGCCTCTTCATTTGTGCGCTGCGTCCCGCAGATTAGCGGATCATCTGCTCCAGCAACTTCGCAAGCATCACCTGAGGTAGATTCGTATGGTTTTGCGTAAACACTAGGCGTCATAAATAACGAACCAAGGGTGCATAGTGCAGCAATAATTGACCAAAAGATTCTCCTCATTCTGCTTATAATTATATACTTTTTTGTCATATCTTGCTTTTTCTCTTAAAATAGGGGCATGAATAAGCAAAAACCAGAGCGACGCGACCTATATGACTGTAATCGTAAATTGACCGGTAAGACTATTGCCGTAGGTGAGCCTATTCCAGAAGATTCCTACGTACTGGTCGTGATGGTTTTTATTGTGAACTCGAGCGGGCATTATCTGATTCAGAAACGCGCCAAAGAGCGTAATGGTCTATACGGCACCACTGGTGGGCACCCCAAAGCCGGCCAAACTAGTCTGCAGGGCATGGTAGAGGAAATATATGAAGAGCTTGGCATTAAAGTGAATCCAGTCGATTTGAAGTTATTCTATTCTGGCCGTTCCGACGAAGAGCAAGTATTCTTTGATGATTATTATCTCAAGGCAGATATTCCGCTTTCTAAAATGAAGTTCCAGAAAGGGGAAGTGCAGTTTGCGACTTGGTTTATGAGGAGTGAAGTTAAAGGTTTATTTAAACGTGGCAAGCTAATGCCGAATCATTACGAAGAGTATCTTCGCCTTCAGAATTGGCTCAAGGAGCAGAGAATTGCGCGCAAACTAATCAAGAAAGAGCGCAAGCAAACCGCTAAAGCTCGCAAAAAAGCCGAAAAGTTGGTATAATCACCGTACTATTGGTTTGGGTGGGCTAGAGTACCTTCCCATGG
>OCTW011607325.1_pt1 | contig 12915 bp, 8 predicted proteins | sample 1539671 | NCBI WGS metagenome assembly OCTW01 (sample SAMN02144230, study PRJEB22623) | gut metagenome | biome: sheep rumen | host: Ovis aries | place: New Zealand | reverse complement strand
CTTGGTCACGCCGGTGCCGTCGATGATGAAGTTGTAGATGGCAACTACGTCGGAGGTGTTGACATTGCCGTCGCCGTCAACGTCGGCAGATACGGGAGCAGTCCAGTCAAGGCCAGCGGCGGTGAAGGTGAGAGCAGTCTCAGCCTCAACAGCCTCGGTGAACTGGGAAGGATCTACATAGCCCTTGAGGGAAGCTACAGTAGCATCGGCTGCAGAAGCAGTGAGCTCAACAGTAGCATCAGCCTCCTCAGTGGCTGCGGTGTTAACAAACAGACCCTTGCCTGCGGGGATGGTGGTGTTGCGGAACACACCTACCAAACCGTTGGCGGGAGCAGTGGTTGCCTCGATCTCCTCGGGCATCGCAACTACAAAGTCGGAAACCTCAGCATTGGCTACTACTACGAAGGCCTCGCCTGCGGCGAAGGAGTCCTTACTATAGAGCTCAACGGTGGTAACGTCGTCGGCATCCTTGGTCATATTCTTAACAGCATAGAAGCTTACGCCCTCGTTGTAGTCGGAGAGACCCTCAACGGCGAAGGGCAGTACCTGAACGTTGGTGGCACCTTCCTGAACGGGGATGATAACACCCTCGATATCGGGATCAACCTCCTCGAAGGTCCAGCAGGAAGCCAGGGCATTGGTGAGCCAGCCCACAACGGCGCTACCAGCGGCAGCAGCATGCAGACCAACCTTAGCGGAGTTGTTCTTCTGGCTTACGATGTAGGTGTTGTCGCCACCTGCGAAGTCGAGCTGGAAGGGGATGGGCTCTACGCTGGTGGTAGTGGTCGCACTGTAGCGGTTGCCACTCTCATTACCCATATAGAGGCCGGTGGCAAGGTTCTGGAGATAGAATACGTGGGGAGCATCGCCCTCTACGGGAACGAAGCGCCACATGGCGGTAGCGTTCTGGGCAAGCACGCCATCAATATTCTTGAGCCAGCAAACGTTGGCAGTGTTGGCAGCTACATTTACATACATAGTACCCTTGAGGCAGTAGGCGCTCTCATCGCTATAGTTGTTGACGATGTAGTACCACTTACCAGCCTCGGGAACAACCATATCCTCAAGCATGATATTGCGTGCAGTCTCGAGGTCAGCGATAGCATCGTCGATGACTTTCTTGATGAGCTTACCCTCCAGGTTGATACGCTTGGCCATGTCGTGGGCAGCCTGGTAGCCGGTGATGGAAGCCTGAGTCTTGACATTACCGAAATCATCACCGACAACGGCGGCAGCGATTTCCTTCTCAGCCTTGTCGATGGCGGCAAGCAGCACGTCGGGAGTAGCATAGAGATCCTTCACAGCCTGGATGGCGGCCTTGAGGTCGTCGATGGTCTGCTGGGTAACGGTGCCGTCGGCAACAGCCTGGCGAGCAGCGTTAACCTGAGCCTTCATGTCATCGGCAACAGCCTTCATACCCTCTACATAGTGGTACTGAGAAAGCTCCTTGTCAACAGTGCCGGGGAAGATGTTGAACTCACCCAGGGTGAAGTAAGCGGTGTTGCCGTTGGTCTTCTCCATGTCGAAGCGGAGGTACTTATAGGTACCGCCCAGCTGGATGAGGTTGGAGGTGAAGTATTCACCGGCAGCAACAACGGGGTTGTTGATGGTCTCAACCTTGGTCCACTTGTCGGTGGCGGTGGAGTAGCCGGTGGTATCGTTGCTTACATATACGCCAATCTGAGTGGGGAAGCCGTAGGTGTTGTTGTAACGGCGAGCAGTGCGGAGCACGAACTCGCTGACAGGAGTCTTGGAGATATCAACCATCAGGTAGGGAGGAGTCTGAGCCTCGTGAGCATCGGGCCACTTCTGCTGGCTGTACTTCGAGTGGAAGAAAGCCTGCTCACCGTTCTCGTCGTAGTTGGTGGGGCTGCCGGTGTCCTCACCGTCCTGGTTGTAGGTGGCAACGGTGATGAAGTCAATCAGAGCAGCGTAGCGACCTTCAACGGCCTCGGGCACATTGCAGACAAACTGGTTGCCGCCCTCGCCGGGAGCCTTGGTGTCATCAGCCTCGGTGATGAGAGGATGCTCAAAGTCGCCGGAGATGACAAAGAGGTTGTCATAGAGAGTACCAGCCTCAGTGCAGAGGGGCTCAACAGAAGCGATAAGCTCCAGCTGTGCAGCGTAAGCAATGGCTGCGTCAACAAACTCCTGATCAGCAGTGCGGATGTACCATGCGGAAGCATTGTCAGCACCGGTGTTCCAGGTTACGATAGTGCTACCCTTGCCAGAACCGCCACCGTGATTGTTGGCGTGGAGGCCCTTGTCGCTGAAGTTATCCTTAACCTGCCACTGGCTCTTGCCAAGGAACTCAAAGTAAACCTTGCGGGTACCGTTGGCAGTGAGGAAGCACTGCTGAGAGAGAGCATTGGTGTTAGGACCATTGTAGATAGTGCCGTAGAGCACGTTCTTCAGCTGCCACTGGTCGCCGCTGGGAATAATCTGCCAGAGGAAGGAATAATCCTTGTTGGTCTTCATATCCTCGAGCACGAAGTCCTTCCAGTTGGGGGTAGTAGCGTTGGAAGCATAGAGACCCTTCTCTACACCCTGCTGATCAAGGAAGCCCGGAGTACCATTTACGAAGAAGTAGTAACCGGCCTTGATGGGGTTGATAGCATCAGCAAGGGCGGCCTCGGCTGCAAGCAGATCCTCAAAGAGCTTGGTGTACTCAGCATCGCTGAGGCTCTGGGTCAGACCAGTTTTTGCAGCATCAAGAGCAGCAGTGTAAGCCTCTACAACGGAAACAGAGTACATACCAGGATCGTCGCCTGACTGATAGGTAATATCAGCATTCACGATACGGTCAACGAGCTCCTGCAACTTCTCCTTTGCAGTGTTCTCGGCTACTGTCCAGAACTGCCATGCAACATTTTCGTTCCAAGGCTCAAAGGCAAGGTTCACTCCCTGCACGCCTAACTTGAAGTAGAAGGTAGTAGCTGCTGCATCACCTTTACCCTGCACGGGTTTATTACGAGCAAGGATAAAGCCGCCTGAACCACCTTCTGCACGCCAGCTATCCGCAGAATTAGCCTCCATAATAGTAAAGCGGCAAGCTGTAGCTTTATCACCGAAATCAGCATTACAACCTTTGTAATTAAAGTAATCATAACCATCGTAAGGATTACCTGAATCCCAGTAGTTTTCCTCGAAGGGGCTTTCCTGCCAATAGGCATCTTTTTCTACGTTCTTCAGAACATAGAGGTCGAAACCGTCTTCAGATTTTTCATCCGTGGCCTCCAGTTGCCAAAGGTAACTATCGTCAGCCAGCGTAGCTCCCATACCAGTAGAATTATTGGCATAGGGAGTGTCCATTACAGAAGCATTAACGAGTACATATGTCACACCCATCTCTGGGGTTGTGGCCTTCTGTACAAGGTGATACTTCTGCGCACTAACGCTTACTGATGCAACGAACATTGCAATCAGTGCAATTAAAGAATAAATCTTTTTCATACGCTTTAAGTTAATAAAAAGGTTAATAATAAAAGATATTAAATCGAAATTAGTTTTGGCTGCCAAAAATACGAAGAATATTTCTTTCTCTCTAAATTTTTCGCCAAAAAAAGCCAACAGATGAATAGAGACTGAAAAAGTATTCGTCAACCGCATTTCATATACAAAAAACTGAATAATCTTTAATGCCCAGCCACAACAAACACCCCATCCTCCCCCTACATATATAAATACGTACGCGCGCGAGAGGGTACAAAGAAATCACGACTCAACACAAACACTGAAAGAAATGGTGACTAATAGCTGACACTGAAAGAAGAATGCCGCTAGTATCACGAGCTGCTCGCCAGTGGTCACATTAACGACGCGGACTGGCGTTAAGAGCAGCTAGAGCGTAGCGGCACAGAGAGGGTGGCGCGAAGCGACGGGGGCGTATGAGAGTAAATTTAAGGAAATAATATAGATGTTGGCACAGATAACACTACCTGCGAAATGGTCATACGCGCCTGTTACTGTTAAGTTTGTATCATACGCCCCCGTCGCTTCGCGACACCCCCTCTATCTTAGAGGGGGAGCTTGCAAGCCGTTCTACCGCAAGCCGTTCTGCTTTTGATGGCAAGGATACGATTCCCCCTCTAAGATAGAGGGGGTGGCAGCTTGCTGCCAGGGGCGTATGAAAGTAACTATGACCGACGGGGGCGTATGAGAGTAAATTTAATTAGGGGGCGTATGAGAGTAAACTCTACTTCTTGAACGGGGGATTGAGGACTGATCCGAGGAGGTCGGCGGCCTCGGGGTGCTCGCGCACGTAGGAGTCGATGTGGCGTACGCGCTTCTCGGCCAGTATCTCATCGACGGCAATGAGGATGCCTGTTTCCTCTACGTTGCCGAACTCATAATTGATGGCTGTGCCAAAGACCTTCATGGTGGGCGAGAGGCTCATGTAGGCATTGACCAGCGGCGGGATGTTGAAACCGAGCTTCCTGACCTCGCCGTTGAGCAGACGATAGTCGGCCTTGAAGTCGTCCTCGGTAAGGATGGAGGCAAGGTATTCGGGGGCTGTGTCGATGAGCAGCGGCTTGACAGCGGTGACAAGGTGGTCCTTATCGCCGAAATGCTTGTGGAGGAAATAAAGAATAAGGTCGCGCCCCACATGGCTGAAACTGGGATACATGGTCATCTTGCCGAAGAAATAGCGCACGTTGGGCATCACGACGGTAAGGGCTCCGAGTCCGTCCCACAGGTTGTCGAGGGCAAAAAGGCTCTTGGCCAGCGAGCGGCCGGTGTTCTGATACTCGAGGGTTACGAAGGAGCGCCCCAACTCGATGGTCTGAGGCATATAGTCGCGGATAAAGCGCTCGGAGAAATGGAACATATGGCCCGTGGCAAGCTGGGGCTGGCCGTCGGCATTGAGGGTTATCTCGTTGCCGGGGAAATAGCGGTAGCCGCCAATAATCTCTTCATCCTCGGGATTCCAGACGATGAGTTGCTTGTAGGGATTGGGGCAGGTGTCAAACTCGTCAAGGTCGAGGGCCTTGCCCGTGCCGCCGCCTGCGGCGCGAAAGGCTATCTCCCTGAGTCGGCCAATCTCGCGGAGCACGTTGGGCGAGTCTTGCCAGGTAACGATGTATATCTCGTTGTTACTCTTGTTGGTCTGACGCAGCTTGCGCTCGGGAGTGAGCTCTGCCTTGAGCACCTGCTTGTCAATGGGCTGGATGATTTGTTCCATAGGGTTTATCTCATTTCTCTCGGTATCGTTTTATTGCAGCTTTGTTTCTTTCTGTTCTGCCAGCTGATAGACCTGGCTGCGGAGCCACTGGGCCCATTCGGCATGTGAGCACTCGGCGGTGAATGTCTGCCAGGGGATGGGCTTGCCGATGGTCACGGTGAAGGGCTTGTGCATATTGCGGTATAGCTCATCAACGAGGAAGAGCATGGCCACGTTGACTTTGAGGCCGAGGGCCTTGCTGAGGTTGGCTATACGGTAGAAACGGTTGGAGTTCTGGCCGCTGAAATGTACTGGCACCACGTCGCGGTGGTGCTGCACGCTCTTTTGCACGACGGCCTTCTTCCATGGGAGGTCCTGCACTCGACCCTTGATCTTGCGCGAGCATAGCTGGGCAGGAAACATGATGAGCTGGTGGTTGGAGGCGAAGACCTCCTCCACCTTAAGCATGGCCTCGCGGCCCTGCGAACCGGTGACATTGACCGCCACGCCCAGCGGGCGCAGGCCCGGCAGGTTCATCAGTATGTCGTTGAGCAGGTAGCGTATGTTGCCGTCGTAGTGCTCGCCAAGTATGGCGCCGAGGGCCACGCCGTCGATGCCTCCCAGCGGATGGTTGCTGGCAAAAGTGAAGCGCGCCCCGGGGTCGGCTGGCAGATTGTCCAGCCCCTTGACGGTGATGCGCATATCGGCATAGTCCACTACGCTCTTGAGCCACTGAACGCCCTCCTCGTCGGCGTGAGCGCGGAAGAAGGAGTTCATGTCGTCCTGATGGATAATTTTCTTGAGCCACCTCACCACAAAGCGCGGCACCCAGCGGGCCTTGGAGCCCATCTTGTCGCGGAGCACCTTCTCAATGTCAATCTCCACGCTTTTAGGGCTGGGATTAGGGTGCCGGGGTTGCTGTTCTGAGGTTTGCGGCTTGTTGCTATCGTTGTCGAGCGCCATACTATACCAAATTATGATACAAAAGTAGTGTTTTCTTTCCGTTCGCACAAAAAAATGGTAGCATTTATTAACAATTGGCAGAAAAATTCCTAATTTGCCGTTTCTTGGTTTGCCGATTGCGTTTTATTTGACCATTTGGGTGGCGCTGAGCGAAAATGTCATTGCATAATTTGGGGGGCACGAAGAAAAGTAATATCTTTGCAGAGACTAAAGACCTATGAGACTATGAGCAATGGACGACTGCTGTGGGTTGACGACGAGATTGAGCTGCTGCGCGCCCACATCCTGTTTCTGGAGAAGAAAGGCTACGAGGTGGTGAAGGCTACCAACGGAGCCGACGCCATCGACCTCTGCCGCCAGCAGGCCTTCGACCTGGTGCTGCTTGACGAGCACATGCCAGGCCTGAGCGGCCTGGAGACGCTGACGCGCATCAAGGAGCGCAGCGTGTCGCCGGCCATGCCCATAGTGATGGTCACCAAGAGCGAGGAGGAGGACATCATGGAGCAGGCCATCGGCTCGCAGATAGCCGACTACCTGATTAAGCCCGTCAACCCCAACCAGATACTGCTGACGCTGAAGAAGAACATCCACAAGCAGGAGATTGTGAGCGAGGTGACGCAGACCGGCTACCGCAAGGCCTTTACCGACCTGGCCATGATGATAGAGAACGCCCGCACGGCGCAGGACTGGATAAGCACCTACCGCCAGCTGGTCTATTGGGAGCTGCAGCTGCAAGAGGCGCAAAGCGACATGAGCGAGATGCTGAAGATGCAGAAGCAGGAGGCCAACGGCGGCTTCGCCAAGTTTATCCGCCAAAACTACGAGCGCTGGATAGAACAGAGTTCGAAAGTTCGAGAATTCGAAAGTTCAAAAGTTCGAAAGTTCGAGAGTCCGAAAGAGAAGGCTGAGAGTCTCCCCCCGCTGATGAGCCCCGACGTAATAAAGCAGAAGGTGTTCCCCCTGCTGGACAAGAAGGAGAAGGTGTTCTTCGTCATCTTCGACAATATGCGCTACGACCAGTGGCGCACGCTCTCCACCGAGCTCAGCAGCCTGTTCAATATCGACGAGGAGCTCTACTTCAGCATACTGCCCACTGTGACCCAGTATGCACGCAACGCCATCTGTTCGGGCCTCATGCCCTCCGACATCAAGGAGATGTACCCCGACCTGTGGGTGGACGAGGATGAGGACGAGGGCAAGAACCTCAACGAGGAGCAGCTCATCCAGACCCTGCTGCAACGCTACCGCCGCAAGGAGCGCTTCAGCTACAACAAAATCAACGATTCGCAGGGCGCCGACCGCCTGATGCAGCAGTTTAGCAACCTGATGACCAACGAGCTCAACGTGGTGATCATCAACTTCATAGACATCCTCTCCCACTCGCGCAGCGAGCACCAGATGGTCCACGAACTGGTGGGCAACGAGGCCGCCTACCGCAGCATCACGCTCAGCTGGTTTCGCCACTCCAAGATCAAGGACCTCTTTGAGCGCATAGCCCAGAGCGGCTACAAGGTGGTGGTGACCACCGACCACGGCTCCATACTGGTGGAGAACCCCGTCAAGATACTCGGCGACAAGGACGTCAATACCAACCTGCGCTTCAAGGTGGGCAAGAACCTCGCCTACAAGGCCAAGGAGGTGTTTGAAATCAAGGACCCCCGCCGCGTGAAGCTGCCGCAGCCCAACCTCAGCTCTACCTACGTATTCTGCTACGGCGACCACTTCTTTGCCTACCCCAACAACTACAACTACTATGCCTCGCACTACCGCGACACATTCCAGCACGGCGGCGTGTCGATGGAGGAAATGATTATACCACTCATTACCCTGGAGGGGAAGTAGCCCCCCTATCCCCCAAAGGAGGGGAAGATAACGACATAATGCAGCAAATTATAATAAAAGATATTGCCGACCTCGACCGCGCTGCTGAGGAGTTTCTGCCCCTGCTGGCGGAGCACCGCATCTTTGCCTTCTACGGCGGCATGGGCTCAGGCAAGACTACGTTTATCTCGGCCCTCTGCCGCAGGATGGGAGTGACCGACGACATAGCATCGCCCACCTTCGCGATAGTCAATGAGTACCATGTTCCGCAAACGTCAAATAGTCCAATCGTCAAATGGTCCAACAGCGTGGTTTACCACTTCGACTTCTATCGCATCAAGTCGCTGGCCGAGGCCTACGACATCGGTATAGAGGACTACTTCTACAGCGGCAGCCCCTGCTTCATAGAGTGGCCGGAGCTGATAGAGCCCCTGCTGCCCGAGCAGACCGTGGCGGTGCACATCACCGTCAACGACGACCAGTCACGTACACTTAAAATGAATAACTAACCCCTAAAACCTCAGCTTTATGAAAAGACTGTCTTTATTATTTGCTGCCATCATTGCAGCAGTGTCAATCAGCGCACAGGTCACCAAGATCTACAAGGGAAACAGTTCCTATGTCGGTGACATCCTCTACACCTGGGACGGCAAGAAACTCTATCAGGGCAACACCACCTATGTGGGCAGCATCCTCTACACCTGGGACGGCAAGAAGCTCTACAATGGCAACACCACATACGTAGGCAACGTCCTCTACACCTACGACGGCGGCAAAATCTACAAAGGCAACAGTTCCTATGTAGGCGACATCCTCTACACCTGGGACGGCAAGCACCTCTATCAAGGCAACACCACCTACGTAGGCAACATGCTCTACACCATCGGAGGCAAAAAGCTATACAAGGGCAACAGCACCTATGTCGGAGACATTGCATTCACAATAGACGGAGTGATACACCCTATCCTGCTCGCTGTCATCGGAATGATCTGACAAGCCCTACAGCTACAGAAAAAGAGGTCCTCATTCAGGGCCTCTTTTATTTCTGTCTCCTAAAAGTTCGTTTCGCACACCCCGGCCCTACAGGCCCCTCGCTGTGCGAGGATTACCTTTCCTCTTCTCCCCCGAGGGGCTCCGCTTAGAGGTGGTGGCCCATAGGGCCGGGGCGTATGAAAGTAAACGTGTGATTCTGCCTACTTGCCCATAAAGAACTCCAACGTGCCGCCCTTGACTATGTCGGCATAATCTATATAAGTCTTCTTGTAGGGGCGGCCGTTGAGTTTCACTTTCTTAATATATATATTGTCCTTCGAGTTGTTGTGGGCAACAATTGTGAAAGTCTTGCCCTGCTGCGTCTTGAATGAGGCCTTGGTGACCAACGGACTGCCAAACTGGTAGCGGCCGCCGCACGGCTCCACCTGATAGAAGCCCATGGCGGTCAGTATGTACCACGCCGACATCTGGCCCATGTCCTCATTGCCAGCCAGGCCGTCCTTGTCGGTGCCATACTGACTATAGACTATCTCGCGCAGAATCCTGGCCGTCTTGTCCTGGCGACCGGCATAGTTATAAAGGTAGGCAATGTGGTGGCTCGGCTCATTGCCGTGGGCATACTGGCCCACCATGCCGGCAATGTCTGACTGCGCATCCTCGCCAGTGTAGCTGTCGGCAGTGAAAAGGGAGTCGAGCTTGCTGACGAAGGCCTCCCTGCCCCCCAGCAGCTCTACCAGGCCCTCGGCATCATGAGGTGCCAGCCAGAGGTACTGCCAGGCATTGCCCTCGGTATAGTCGCGGGTCTGGAAGTTGGGGGCAAAGCCCTCGGCAGAGAGGAAGTTGCCCTGCTCGTCAATGGAACGCATGAAGCGCAGTTTGGGGTCGTAGAGCTTCTTGTAGCCCAGGCTGCGGTTGTAGAAATATTCGTAGTCCTCGGTATGTCCGAGCTTCTTGGCCACCTGTGCCACGCTCCAGTCGTTGAGGCAATACTCCATAGTCTTGCTTACGCTCTCGTGTTCGCTGTTGGGTATATAGCCCAGCTTCTTCATCCACTTCAGCTCGCGGAAGTCCATGAGCATGGTGTGCTTCATGGCCTGGAAAGCCTCCTCCTGCTTGTCTTCAGGCACATAGCCCTTGAGCACCATGTCGGCCAGTATCGGCACTGAGCTGATGCCCACCATGGTATGGGTCTCGTTGCCCAGGAACTGCCATACGGGCATGAAGCCCTGCTCACGATTGACAGCCAGGATGGAGAGAGCCCAGTCGCGCTGCATCTGCGGCAGGAAGAGGGTAGCCAGCGGATGGAAGGCACGATAGGTGTCCCACGTGCTCCAGGTGGTGTAGTTCTTAAATCCGTCAGCCTTGTGCACACGGCCGTCAGAGCCGGCATACTCGCCGTTGGCATCGGTGTAGAGCCAAGGGGTCATCATCATGTGGTAGAGAGCTGTATAGAATATTGTGCGGTCAGCTTCGTTGGTGAAGTCGGCATCAATGAGGCCCATCCACTTGTTCCACTTGTCGCGGGCGGCGGCACACACCGAGCTGAAGGTGTCGGTGGGCCTGGCCTCGGCACGGAGGTTAGCCATGGCACCCTCCACGCTGGCTCCTGAGATAGCCAGGCGCACAACCACGGTGTCGTTGCCGGCATAGTCAAACTTCAGCTCGCCATAGGCATTGGTGCTGCGCAGCGACTTGCCCGGCTGCTCGCGGTCGTCCTCAAAACAGCGCCACTCCTTGATGGGTTTGCTGAACTCAGCCACGAAATAGACTGTGTGGCGGGCTGCCCAGCCGGTGGAGGTGCGGTGGCCGCAGATGGTGTGGTCGTCCACCCAGGCAATCTCGCAGTCGGTGGCGCGGTCCTCAATGGAGTTGTGCAGGTCAACGAGTATGCGCTGGTCGGTGGTTCCTGCGGGCCAGGTGTAACGCTGCCATCCCACACGCTCGGTGGCCGTCATCTCGGCCTGGATGCCCCATCGGTCGAGCATCACGCTGTAGTAGCCCGGCCATGTCTGCTCGCGCTCATGACTGAAGAAGGAGGAGTGGCCTGAGTTGCGCTCGCTGGCGCGGCCCCTCCACTTATACACCCCGCCCGTGGTAGGCATGAACAGGATGTCGCCAAGGTCACAGCACCCGGTGCCGCTGAGGTGGATAGGGCTGAAGCCGATGAGGATGCTGTCGCCATAGCAATAGCCAGAGCAGTAGTCCCACCCCTGCCCCATCTGCACAGGGCCCATCATCACAAGACCGAAAGGCACACTGCCGCCCACGGCAACATGGCCGTGGTTGTCGGTGCCGATCATAGGGTTAACATAACTGGAGTAGTCTTTGAAACTTGAGGTTTGAGCCGTAGCAGTGACTGCTATCACAAGGGCTACAGCTGCGAAGAAGTTACGCATTTTCATAGTGATTATTGTTCTAACTGGTTACGAAGATAATAATTTTTTCTGAAAACGGACACAATACTACCCCTATTAGGGATAAAAACCATATTTTTTTATATGCATGATCAGCACTACGGTAACAAAACACACAAAACAATCGCAGCAACGCCCCTGCTTCCGCCAAGTGCCTCCCGTCCTGTACTTACCGATCGCTATTCATTGTTTCTTTGGCGCGTTGAGCGGGTGCTCGTCAGCCCAGCGGATACCGTCAAGAAATGCCAATGCCATCTTGCAGGTATACCCAGTCCTCTTGAGCGAGTCAAACATATCAATTTCTCTCTGCGAGATGCCCAGTAGCTTTGCCATGTCGCTCTCGTCAACATATTTTTCATTCAGCTTAAACCCATTCATAGAGCAAACCACTTCTTGCTTATCCTTAACCCATCGAGTCCCTATTTGGAAAACATGGTATTTCTTCCACCCACGCACTTCAAAGTAGTGATTGACAAGCCTATAGTCCATAATACCTCTAATATTTTGGCAATGACTAATCAAAATATCCCAAATAAAACTGGGTATATTTCTTGGTCATTGCTTATTTTTTGTAAAAGTAAACCAAGAACCTTTCATAACAAAGGCTGCTATTCCTATTTTTATAAAAATGTATCTTTTCTGTTCAGGCAGTTTAATCAAACGTGAGCTTTTCCCCTAAGATGTGTATCTCTGCTTTTCGGAGCAACTCAAGGTCGATAGTCGGTTCCATTCCACCGACAATACAGTTCCGGCACATCATCAGTATCTTGCCGATGTTGTTCTGACCACGCCATTCTCCGATGCTGTCTATCTTGTTTGTTTCCACGTTAATAAGGCGCTCCAGATCCTTCTTCCTCATATTGGGATTATCATTAGCTAGCTTATCGGCAAGTGTTTTGCGCGCATTGACCAACTCACGGTTACGACATCCCCATATATCTGCAGTGCCACCATTGTCAGTAGTCGTGTTTTCCAACAGCACTACATCATCTGGCACCTCCAAGAGCCGTTTGCGAAAATCCTCGTTGCCCTTACATTTCTGCCACACCACATACAGCATCCACTGCAAGCGAAATTGCAAGAAATCCTTCCTTACAAGACTTTTGTACTTTGCCTTCACAAATCGCTTGGCCGCATAACCACTCTTTGCTTTCTTCAATTGGCGCTGTACCTCGCAGTGCTCCTCTGTGTTATTCGAAAACTCACCGCACAGATACAGTCGCTCACTATCCTCCCACTCGCAGCTTCCAAAAATAAAGGGATAGCCACCCGCCATATTCGACAAGTTCAGATTGATGCCGTGCACAATATCATCAACTTTCTTAAAACTCCATACACTCGGCGAGGCCTTATACACTTCCTCCTGCCCTAGAATCAGATATTCGTTTTTCATAACAATATATTGTTTAGCAACTATTTAGGTGACTATATAGGGATTTGCTTAACGTGCAGTCAGAAATGGCTGCGTTTTATGTTGGTTTCTTCGCAACCACCTTTTCTCGCCATGGCAGACTTGATGCAAGCATCATTCTGCTCATTTGGCTTAGCGAAAAGGTTCGTTTA
>OCTW011514012.1_pt1 | contig 12923 bp, 21 predicted proteins | sample 1539671 | NCBI WGS metagenome assembly OCTW01 (sample SAMN02144230, study PRJEB22623) | gut metagenome | biome: sheep rumen | host: Ovis aries | place: New Zealand | reverse complement strand
GGCACTTTTCAATAGCACGCAATCAATCCCCCTCAAGCCGGCAGCAGTCAGGACAAGCCGGGTATACTTAAGTATATCGATAGATGATAAAAAAGAGAGACCTTTTCGATCTCTCTTTATGATAATGAATTAAGCTTGCTGTTAGTTAAGAAGCCATGTCGTGTCGATTGTAATTCTTACGGCGTTGTTAATGCTTCCCTGGCTGTTGGCTCTGTGGATCTGGACATAGCCTTCAGGCGTGATCTCGCCTCTGACTACTGAGATATAAGTGTTTCCGCTTCCGTAAATTACAGAGTTGAACGAAACAGAGCTCGCCGGACGATAGCCTTCCGGAAGCTGTGCCAATTTATACCAAGTGTTGGCCGGGATCGTTCCGTTCGGGTTGAAAGTCGCGTTAAGCATTGCCATAATTCCGATTTTTCCGAGCTCGTTTCTTTCGTCCTCAATTAATGTATTCGGAGAGATAACGCTTAGGCTACCGATGTCTTCAGTGATCGTGAGCGCCGCCAGAAGTTCATTGACCGCGCCGGAGAGGTTTTGCGCGCCGGTGTTCAGAGTAGCCGCGCCGATCTTAGACGTATTCGCGGCGATCGCGCCGGTGTTGGTCTGTACTGTTGACTGAAGAGTTGCGAGAGCGGTGTTCGTCTGCTGGATATTTCCTGCGGCTGTTTCAGCTTTCGCGTCTGCGGTGGCGGCTGCGGAAGCGGCAGCGCCGGCGCTGTCAGCGTTGGCTTTCATTGCGGTGTCAATCGCGCTCATCGCTCCATTGACATCGACCAGCCAGGTCGGAACATCGCTGGAGATGAACTGCGGGAGATTGTAATTCGTTGTTCTGTTTGTTGAACTCATTCTATTTTACCTCCTTATGGTAATAGAGTTTTTCCTTGCCAGTCATATTCGAACGCTGTTAATCCTTTCGCGTCGTATGTTCCGGCTGTGAGATTGAGCGCGTCATATTCTCCGGCTGTCAGAGAATCAGTCCGTCCCTGGTTCGCGAGCTGATAGATCACGGCTTCGAGAGTGGTCAGTTCGCCTGTATAAGGTGATACGATCTCGATCACGCTCGGGAGATTGTTCAGAGTGTCCTCCAGCTCTCTTTCCAGAGTTGCGATATACGAGGCCAGACCATCGACGCGGGCGGTCGTTGTTGTCTCGAAATTGCTGATCCGAAGATTTACTTCCTGCCTGAAAAGCTCCTGATCATCTCGCAGCGAGGCCTCAAGATTTGTAAATCTCTGTTCGATCGTCGCAACAAAAGAATCATAAAGCTCTTTGATCTCCTCGACGTCAGCGTCGAGAGAGTCCATCCGGGCCGTCAGATCCGCGGCGATCTGCTGAAGCTCTTCTTTTACAGCGTCCAGCTCGTCCACATGCTGCTGAAGAGATCGAACGATCCGGATCAGCGCGTCGAGATTTAACCGGTCGTAATTCGTATAAGGGAATTGTTCAAAGAGTCCCATATATATATCTCCTTTCTATATCAGTATACCATCACGCAGAATCGCTGCTTGAATTCCTGCGCGATGATGTGATAGATATCTTCTTTTCGAGCTGCAAGCTCCGCCTCCAGCATTTCCTGAGATGTCGTTACGCCGATATTGCCGGCGTCCGTTCTCTGGAAGCTTTCGGTCGTGTTGTCGTCATAGGTATTCTTCATAGCGTCTGAGAAATCGCTGCTATTGAATCCCTGAACGGAATTGATGTTTTTACCATCTCTTCCGATCGTCCGGCTTTCCGTGATATTGCTTTCGCGGTTATATAACGGATTGTATTCCATATAGAGAGCTTCCGTCATTCTTTCCCAGGAGCGGAGGCGTGTTTTGCTCCAGATCTGGATCATAAGCTGCATAACATCCGGATCTGTATATACGACGTTAAGCTCCGCACATTCGAGAATGATCGCGTCCTGGCAGAGATCCGCGTCGAGCTGCTGCGGAAGGACCATATCAGAGAAGAGATCATCATTCAACGCTCTCAAGCTCAGGATAGACATCTGGGCCAGCATAGGCAGCACCTCCTTTCATTTCACGGAATCTTACGGAAAGCTTTCCTTCCAGCTCAGGGAAGAGCTGCTTTGCTTTCGCGATCCCTTCTTCCAGAGAAGACAGCCATAATTCACACTTTGAAAATGTGCTGATGTCGTTCTGATGTACGGCGTCGTTCGTGACACGTTCTTTCTGGATATTCATATTGTTTGGAATACCGATCTCAGAATCGAAGGCGGCCTCGATGTGTTCCATCGATTCGAGGATCTCCGGGACGATAAACATCTGTTTCAGATCCTGGTTGAAGGCCTGCCACATCGGCGTTCCGTCTTCATTAAGAAGATCCTTATCGACGAAAGCCGCCGGCTGTCCTTCGCTGATCTGGTCATACATTGCCTTGAATGACTGCGCGAAGCTTTTATTCTTGCCGAAGAATACGAACGCAAGTTTGGAATTCAGAAGATTTACGCCCATCGATTCCCAGCAGAGCGCCATTGCGTCCGCGTATGTGCCTACGATATCAGCGATTCCCATATAGTCCGGAGTCAGTTTGAGAACTGCACAGTCTCGGCCGATCGTGTGCGTGAACTGCCGGCCATTAAATGCCGGATTTACTGTAAGCGTCTTTTTAGGCTGATAGAAGACATTCCGCTCGATCAGTGAGGAATACTGAGGAATGATCCCGAATCCTTCGAAATCGGCGATCGTAACAAATCCAGCGCCATATAAAACATAAAGGAAGTAATCTTTCGACCATTCCTCCGGAAGATCCCATTCAAAGACTGAGATCGTCTTTTGCCAGAGATAGCGCCGGAAATACATTCCCAGGCGAGTATCATGGCAGTGAACAGTCCCCGGCTTGTAGGTGCTGGAATATAAATTTAAGAAATCATATTCGTACACGCTTTTTCTCCTTTCTTAATTTGAAGAGAGCCAGGATCGCCGCCGCAAGCTGTCCTCCCGGCGTCGGACCGATCGGAGATCCTTCCCATGTCTTCCAGGTCAGGCCTCCGGATCCGCCGGATCCGACGAATGGTTCTGTCCCGGTGAGATAGAAATAATCCGCAATATTCGCCGGAGCTAAGGGAGAATACCATATATTGTATCCGGTCGAAGGATTATTTCCGGTCGGGAATGCGGCGTTATACCATCCGACCATTAAAATAAAATGAACATGAGGCCCGCTGGACAGCCCGAAATCGCCGGTGTCGAAGAAATGCGTTCCCTGAGCGATCCGGTCTCCTACTCCATAATATAGAGTGTTGGAATGTAAGACCATGAAGGTTGCGTATTGAGGCTGTGATTCTCCCGGAAGCCACACCTTATCGAGAGATCGCCACATCTGCCCGTGACCATTGAAAGATCCGGTCGGATAGCTTCTTATGCATTCCATGGAAAACGGCGCATATAATGGCCTTCTTTGCGTCTGATACCAGCCATTGTCCCAGCAGCCGCTGTTCGCGACTCCTTCGACGATATGGTTCGAAGCCCATGGCCCGGCCGTAATGTTTACATATTCAAGAGGCCATAGCGCGACTTCATAGCCCTGATAAGTTGCTGTGTCGCCGCTATTCATAGAAGAAGCCTCCGGTCAGATATCCGGCGATCTCGTCAAGCTCCCGCTGCGTTGCCGGCGCTTCGATCTCTCCGTTCAATGCCTGGATATATCCGGATCCGAGAGCTGCCGGTGTTCTGAGCTTGCAGAGAGGACGCCCAAGATCCGTGTTGTATTCGTCAACGATCAGATAGAAATCCGAGAGCAAAGCCGGCGGATCGTTGCAGAACGGAAGGAAATCTCCGCCTCCTCCGAGCTGTGATATCTTCGGCTGCTTAGCAGCAACCGCGGACCCGATACCGGAGAAGAGATCCGAGACAGCAGCGCCCCAATTCCCCATTACCGCGTTACCTATAAATCCGGCGGATGCCGATGCAGCTCCGGAAGCGACGCCAATATGATCGACAACAGCCTGCGAAAGATTGATCGGGATCCCGAACATTGCTTTTGTTTTTGCCATGAGCGTATTCGTTGCCCAGATCGAAAGCTCTGCTTGTCCGGTCATGAAGTCGGTCCACCATTCCGCCCGGATCGTCTGATCATTGATCATCATCGATCCGTCAAGCGAGAATACGCCGAAGGGAAGAAGTGAGATCCTATAATCAGAGAACGGGGCCTGATTGAGATATTCTCCGCGGCTGGATGCCTGCGGATGTTTGCGGATCGTGAATTCGATCTCTGCTTTCGTCATATCAGCGACCGGATCGATAATTGCTCCTAAAGGATAGTCAACTGATGCCGAGCTGATGGCGATCTCATAATATCCGAATTTGATCGTCAGGTTGTTAGATAAAGACTTACCGACCGGAAGGAAGGGAAGCCAATAGCAGAAGACGATATACTGCATCGGATCGGCCAGCTGCTTCGCGATTCCCGAAGAAACATCTTCCATATCTGTCGGATCGTATTCCGTCAGCTCCTTTAATACCTGGCGGAATCCGTCATAGTTGAACACGTAACATGTAACGCCGGTCGAGTTATTTCCGACGACGCCGAGATAATAAGCGCCGGCTTCCGGAAGACGATTCCAGAATCCCGGCATCGCAAGCGAAGAAGTGCCGGCTCTGTTCGACAGCGTGACAAGCGTTACGCGGTCAATATAGCTTTGAGGATGCGCTTTTGCCGGATATAAGGAATCGATCACCGCGCCGTCGTATTGCGCGGAAGCCCGGAGAACATAAAGCTCTTTTGCTCCGATCTGGTCTTTCCAGCTTGCCAGGGAATCGACGGAAAGCGAAGCTTCCCAAACTGATCCCATCGTGTAGACCCATTCGCCGACCCAATAATACCGGCCGAAGCTCGGAATATAGCAGTAATTCCAAGGCGGCGCGACTGTCGGAGAGAGCTTTATCCGGATCGTCGGATTTACGATCCCGGATGGCTCTTTGAGAATGCATTCGTAAGAAGTTCCTTCGCCGGAAGGTCTCGCGGTCGATCTGCTCTTTTTTGAGAACGTATAGAAGTTAATGATCATATAACATCCTCCTTATAAAAAAGAAGGGAGGATCTCTCCTCCCTGAAGAGATTAATCGAGAGTAAGAACAACAGCGTTCTCGGTGCTGTCATTCCACCAGCGAGCCTGCTCATGCCAGAACCAGTTAGTATAAGCGCCTCTCGCATTCATCGGAGTAACAAGAGTATACTGCTCAACTAAGTTGATACCGGCAGCTTCATCATCGAAGATCACGCCGACAACGTTCGCCTCGTTTGCGGTAACGGTCGCGATCGCAGCGTCTGCACTTGCAGATCCTTCTGCGAGATAGCTAATACTGCCGGCGATAGCGCCCGGCGCTGCTGCTCTCTGCCAGAAGTTGACGCGCTCGAAATCGACTTCTTTCAGATATCCGTCGTGGAATGTATCCGCGAGCGCCATGGCTTCCGCCTTGTTGATGAAATCAGTTAAGAGATAAACATGCTGATTCTCTTTCGGTGTATGTCTGCGGATCAGTTTCTGCGTGCCGCCGACGAAAGGATTCGCGTGATAGAGATATGTTCTTTCGGTCATCTGTTCGATAATAGTCTGAACGCGGGCGAATACCCACTGCATGAATGGACGATAGTTCGCCGGCAGGAATACAGTGATCGCTGTAAGGCTCTGGCCGGTCGCTGTGTTGTATTCAGTCAGCAGATGGATCTCGTTTCCGGTCTGGATCGTTCCGCCGATCAGGTTCACCAGGCAGCCGCGTGCGAGATCTTCTCTCGCCTGCTCGAGCTGGTCGGTGGCGTTGCCCATGACCATCGTTAAGAAGTTACCGAACTGCTCCGGAGATTCGAAAGCGGAATCGAGCTGATCCTTCCAGATCGTCAGAGACTTCTGGTAAGTCTGAGATCCGTAGAAGTTTGTCTGAACGACTTCCGGTTTGTTGACTCTGTACTGATCGATCGTCGAGCCGTCAGCGTAAGGCTGTCCGTTCGCGTCCAGGAAACGATTATCCTGCTCGATCGGCTTGTCGATCGGGTTAAGTTTGCGAACGTGGTTTCCCCATCGGATCGCGTCCTTTTCGAGTCCTTTGAATTTCCTGCTGTAAGGACGATAAGAGAAGATCGTTCTGCTGAGGACCTGGGAGATCGCGGTCGAAAGCGGATCATAGCCCTGTCTGAGCGCGAGCTGTCCGAGGGTTACAAAGTCCGCCGGATTCGCTGTGGCCTGGCCGCCCTGAGCATTCGTCAGAACTGCATTGACGACTGTCGAGATGTCGTCAACGGAAAGCTGGTTTACTGCCATTATTTGGCCTCCTTTCTGCCGCCATCCATGACGGCCTTTAAAACATCATCCGCGCTTTTCTTTTCGGGCTGCGAGCTGTTCATGATGTTCATGGCATACAGACCCTTTTTTATATCTGCTAACTCTTTCTGAAGAGCTGTCAGATCAACGGCTGGAGCTGCCGGCTGCGCTTCCTGCGCTTTCAGCTCGGGCTGCTCTTTCTGTTCTGCCGGAGTTTCTTCCGGCTGGTTCATTGCCTGGATCTCTTCTTTCGAATATCCGGCGTCGATTAATTTAATGATTTCTTCTAGTTTCATGAGATCCTTATTTTGTCTCCTTTCTTTGCGATGATCACTCCGGGATTAAGATTCAGGAATGCCCGAAGAGTGATCTTAAGATCGAGCTTGTCGTACAGATCGACGATCCCGGTCGGCTCGCTGATCGTGATCAGCTCATGGCCGTTCTCATCGAAAACCTTTTTCGGTTTTGTTTTCCGCTGTGTCATAATTCCTCCATTATAGAAGAGACGAAAGCAGAAACATCTTCAGGCCCCGGCATTACTTTTTCGATCGCTGCGCGGATCTGCTCCTTGCTTATGCCGGAAGAATCCGGAAGAGGCATTTTCCCGCGGACGATCTGATTGACCATCGCCTGAACTTTAAGATATCGCGATCCGAGTTTTACCCGGCGCGCCGCTCCATCTCCCAGATATCCGCTGAGGACCATCAGCGCGAGATCCAGATCCGAATATTTCTTTACGTCAATGTTCATCTGTCAGCCTCTTTACAAGCTCCCGGAGCTCGATAACTGCCTGCGTGTTTGAATCCAGCGATTGCCGGATCGTGTCCATCTCGTCCTTATGCTGCTTGTTAAGCTCGACCATGTACCAGAACATCGCGCCATAAGCAACGATCGGGAATCCGACTATCGAGATTGCGTTCATAAGTGCTTCTGCGTCCATCTCCATCTTGTTCTCCTTTCAATGACCGGAACGTGCCGGCAAAGCACGCGACCAGCTCTTCCGGAGCTTGCCTATGGTCGCCCGGTCATCTTTATTTTATAACATTATGCGAAATATTTCTCCAGGAGCGCGACTGCTTTATAAGAATCAAAACGAACGTCTCCCTCTAAATAGCGATACCAGAATCGCCATCGCTCTCTCCGAAGCCTTTCCAGATCGTTTTTGTTCGATCCGTATTTTATTTTTGTCTCGGCCCGCGTAAAGGTGACATACCATTCGCTCCGGACCTTGTGCTGATAAATATAAAGATCGCCGACAGAAAACTTTATTTGGTATTCGCTGAGAGGTCTCTTCTTTACATAGCTGAAATCATTCAGCACAAATTCGTTATGGATCGCCATTCTCGCGAATTCTTCCGAGGCTTCCGAATAAAGCACTGTTTTCATTTTTCTTTGCGATATCGGAGATTTTTTCGCAATAATCAAAGTTTTATTGCTTGTTTGGAACAATTCGCTCTCATCTCTGGACATCCTTTCCGCTTCCTCGATCAGTCCGAACTGCATAAAAATATCATTCGCGATATTAAGCGAGTTACTCAAACAGATCATCCGGAGAGCCTTTCGGCCCTGCAGCTCCCGGTTTCTGTTGATCGATTCGTAAACCTGAGACAGCGCGAAGCCTTCCATCTTGATCGCCTTGACATGAGGCTCGGGGATGAACTCGTCATAAACGATAAAATCGAATTCATCGAAATTCACGGACCGGACAGACGCAAAGGTCGAGAGAGCGATCGTCTCCGCCAGAAGCTTCTCCGAATCCGCGTCATAGATCCGGCAGATCTTTCCTTTTGCGAGCTTCTCATATTTTGCCGTTATTCCGCGATCACGGAAATTCTTTTCGAGGTCGCAGGTCTCCGGATCATGCTGCAGCTCCGCCTCGACTTGTGTTCGCCGCATGTAAAGAAAAGGGATCTCATGATCCAGAAACCAGGCAATGCAGCCGAAAGTCTTACCGATCCCACGCCCGCCGGTGATGAATGTAAAAGGCTTAAGATCCTTCATGATCTCCTCCCAATTCAACCAGCCTTCTTTTGAATATAGTTTCATGTCTTCTCCTTTCTAAATAGCAAAAAGGAGAGTCCGCCGCTCTCCTTCTTGCCGAGGTAATTAATGGAACAAATCGCCTAAAGGTCTACCCATTCGGTGCCGATATAATCTTTTCCGTCTTTTGCTGTGTAAGGTCTCGCCTTGATTCCGAGCTTACCGGCCTTGACTGCTTCGACGACTTCCGGATCTGCGATCATATCCTGGACTGAGGCCAGCATGTGACGCGGCATATTCAGCGCGATACTTTTATCGAGCCAGGCGATCGGCTGAGCGCCGTATTTGCTGCGATCGTTGATCGTCAGACATCTGACGACTGCCGGTTCTTCTCCCTGGAAATCAGCGAATTCCGCGAGGCTTGTATATTTGATAGTTGTCGGGAAATTGAATTCGAATTTGTTGCCTTTGTTGTACTTAGATGCTACTGACATTGTAATTTTTCTCCTTTGCTTTAATTGCTTATCAGTTTTCAGTAGACCGGCGGCTTCGGAAAGGTGGAGTCCGCCGGAAGTGTTGAGGAAGGCGCGGATTCCTTCCTCTTCTATATTATAGCAAGGAATCTTGCGTATAATACAATGATTTTCTGATATCCGTATTCATCAGAAGATCCAGAAGACGCGAATATTCGACAGTAAGCGAGAGCGTATAGGTAGAATCCTTAATGAATACATTTGAAGTTATCGGAACGGATCTCCAGCCGACGCGATACTCTTTTATTTCCGGATCATCGTTGTATCTGGACTCTGTTCCGCCGGCCTCCCGGAAGACGAAACCTTCCCGGAAGTTGTCGATCGTCTTCAGCTCCTGAGCTCCTTTCTGTTTGACGACGCCGGAGATCGTGACGTGAAGCGATCCTTTCGGATCTGTATCGACATAGCAATACTTCTTCGCGCCCATCGTCTTAAACTCAAGGATCGGATATTTGTTGTCTTTCTCAAAGATCCCTATAAAGTGACGCTTGCCGGACCGATCCAGAGCCGACAGCTCCTCATGCTTATAACGCTCGTTCAGATCCTCGAAGCGCTGCCCATAATCTCCGACGAATTTTACAGAATCTGTGTCCGAATAAAGAAAGGCCTCCGGAGGAATGCAGGACATTCCCTCCTCGAGCTTCAGCCTCGCATAGCAGGTACACCAGACGCCCCACTGATACGGCAGCCACCCCTTCGCGAGATATTGCCGGAGATAATAATCTTCGTCTTTCTCCGGATCTTCCTTCAGCATTCCATCCTCAAAGATCAGCTCCGGCTTTGCCGGATTCTGGACCATCATTCCATAGGCAGAATTGAACTTGTTCTTAACTTTTCCGTAAAAATAATCATCTCCGCCTTTTAGAAGAGTTTTGTCCTGATACATCCTCAAAAGCCAGGACCGGAAGCTCTGCGGCAGCGGCCGCTTGTTCGCGACAAAGAGACGCTCGATATCGAAATCGAAATCGTATTCCCGGAAGATAATATCCAGATCGATCTCCGTCATGATCGCGAAGAGAGAATCTGCCGAAAGGATCCGTCCGTTATCATATTCTCCGTTAACGACTTCCTCACACTTTGCCCGGGAGAGATAGGGGCAGCCCCAAAGATCATTCTTCAGATGGACATTGTATAAGCGGATCTTGAAAAGGCAGGCCATGCCCCGATCCATGCAAAGCTCGAGCTTGTCCGGATCTTTTTCGACGAATTCCATCGGGAAGCGTTCGGTAAGAAGAACGGAAGGATAAGAGCTGGATATGTCATAAGAGAGGATCGGAAAGCCTTCCGTCGCCCGGATCGCCCGGTTTGCGTGCCATCGGTTCGCGTGGGTGTTCCCTCCGCGGAAAGCAGCGCGCAGATAACGGAAGACGTCCGGCTGAGGGAGGATCGGTTTAATAAACTTCTTCAGCCGGCCGAGCGTCTTCTTCGCCTCCCGGCGCGTGTAGCCGGTCGATGTGAGCGGGATCGAATATAGATCGTCTCCGTCCTTCTCCATTTCCTTCTCCAGCGCCTGAACGAGACCTTTAACATCGTTTATGCAGTATTGGATCTCTTTCTTCGAGAGAGGCGTCCAGGGATAACGGATCTTATCATAATCGAATCCTTTTATCTTCTTGTTCTCAACGTTCATCGACTGCAGGAAACGATCGAGGCTCATGTTTGAATGAAGATAAGAACAGCGGAATTCTATCCTGCCGGAAACGATCTTCAGATATTTTCGGTCATCCATCGCGAAAACGGAATCGAAAGGAATGATGTCCTTCAGAAACTGCGCTTCATAACTCAGGTTATGCACATAGCAGACCAAAGTCTGCCCCTCCGGAAGAAACTGATTGATCTTGTCATAGAAGAAGCGAAACTCCTTCCAGGTCCTGCCGGTGATCGTCTGGGATCTGAATTGGAACTGCCAATGATAGAGGATCGCCTGCTGAACGTCCGGAAGATTCGTCGTTTCGATGTCGAACGCAGTCACGACGTCCGAGTATAGAATGCCCTTCTTTTTAGATTTCCCTTTGCGCTGTGCTTTAAGCTGCCGGATCTGCTCATAGTTGAACATATACGGCGAGCGGATCATTTCTTTCTGCGCTCCTTCTTCCAGGAAGCGATCTTCGGAAGATTCAGCTCGCGGATGTAGGCCGACGGCGTTTTCCGTCCCTTCTTCGGCTCTGCTTTACGCAGCGACTGTATGTTTTCCGCCCAGTAATCGAAATTCTTCTGGAACTGATCGAGAGAGATCCCGAGCCGCCGGCTCTGAATATACATCTCTTCCGCTTCTGCGGAAACGTGCTTCCAGGTCTCTTTCATCCGCGCCGACATCGTGTCGAGGAAATTCTTATAATCTGCGTACTGCTTCGGCGTCATCGTGATTCCCAGACGATCCTCAAGCTTCGACTTAAGCGCCAGATCAGCCTCCATATATCCGCGCGCCGTGGATGTGCTGCCGGCCATGTACCCGGAAGCTCCGCCGACAGCCCGCGCCAGCGCCCGGATCTGCTCTTCTTCTGTCATGCCTTTCCTGGCGACGTCCGCGATCGTCGGAACACCTTCGCGGTATCGCTTCGGGATCGCGTTCTTCAGGCCATGCTTCCGGAATGTCTGAAAGCGGCTCTTCAGAACACGCCGCTGATATCCGTAGGCCTCTTTAAGACTTCCGATAGACATCGATTCGAGCTGAACAAGGCTCAGCCCCTGAAGATCCTTCAGCTTCATGTTTTCCCTCCAGATCCGCCTTGATACATTGACGGATATATTCTGTTTTATTCGCTGCGCGGTCTAATGCCTCGATGATCTCGCGGTCGCGATGAAGATCGAGAAAGAAATGATACTGAACCGATATCCTTCTGCTACTCATCCCAATACTCCCGCAGCATCCAGCCACCGAACATGAAAGTAATAACAGTTACAAGGATATCGATCATTGAAAGATCAAACGTCATGCTTTTCTATCCTCCTTATTTTTAACTTGAAACCGTCTCCATAGTGAGAAGTTAATTTGCGCTCTAACATCCGCCGGGCGGAGCGCTCATCGGCCGCCTTGATGACGAACTTCTGAGCGCCCTTAAATTCCCGATAGGTATAATCTGTCCAGATCTCGAAGCGGAACATGAACGGCCTTTCAGTGCTTCTCATGTTTATAAAAAGAACCTTTATCGAAAGATGTCAGCTCTTCCAGGAACTTCTGGATCGCGTCATGCTGGCCGATCGCGTAGGACAGCCTCTCTTCGTCGCCGTTATTAATATGATAGCGGATAACGTCCATCGAGTCCGCCAGACGCTGCTCGAGAATATCCCGATACTCTTTAAATGTCATTCCGAATCGTACATCCTCCCTAACATTGAATATAGATCGAGAATCACCTTCTCCAAAGTTTGGCAATTACCGATCAAACGCTGCTTTTCTTCTTCCGTATCTACATACGGTTGAAATAATTCCACATCATATTTCAACCTCGCCAGGTCATTTTCTAATTGAGAGACGTACTCTCGAACAGCTTCGTGAAGTGTCATTGCTGTACCTCCTCTCTTATGTGAATATGTAATACCTTAATGAGTCGATTCTTTCGGTCATGCTCGCGGATCAGAAACTCGCCGGCTGCCAGCCTCCGGGCTGAGCCCGGATCGTTCGCATGAACGCGATAAACGATCTGACTGATCCGGCCGGTTCTGGTCCGGAAATGGATCGATACGATGTAGGTCCTCATTAGAGAGCCTCCCAGCGCTGACGATGATTTTCGATAAGGTCGCGCTTCTTCTCTTCGAGCTTACCGATCTGTTTAGTGATGTCAGCGATCTTATTATCGAGATCCTCAGCGTCGGCCGCGCGTGCCTCCATATCGCGGAAGATCCAGATACCGCCGACCTTATAGAGATCCGCGCAGTGCTGCTTATCACGGATCGACGGATGCCAGGTGTAAACATACTCAATGAGATCATAAGCCTTCTGACTGACTTCTTCACCGATGAGAGCTTCAAATTCTGACTTCAACATATAATGTACCTCCTGAGCATATATAGCTCATAATTATTGTATAGTATAGTACAAAATAAATCAAGCATTATCATCTATCGATATACTTAAGTATACCCGGCTTGTCCTGACTGCTGCCGGCTTGAGGGGGATTGATTGCGTGCTATTGAAAAGTGCC
>OCTW011597520.1_pt1 | contig 12930 bp, 9 predicted proteins | sample 1539671 | NCBI WGS metagenome assembly OCTW01 (sample SAMN02144230, study PRJEB22623) | gut metagenome | biome: sheep rumen | host: Ovis aries | place: New Zealand | reverse complement strand
AGCAGCGAGATTATGCCTTTGGTGATGATGGCGTCGCTGTCGGCGGTGAAGTACAAAAGGCCGTCCTTTACCTCACAGTCCAACCAAACTCTTGACTGGCAGCCGTTTATCAGACGGTCTTCAGTCTTCTTATCCTCCGGGAAAGGCTCAAGGTTCTTCCCCAGGTTTATGATATACTCGTACTTGTCGAGCCACTCGTCGAACATCGCGAAATCGTCGACAATCGCCTGTTTTGCTTCTTCTAATGTCATCTTCCTTTTATTGTTTCAATAGCGTAATGGCTCTATTCAAAGCCGAGATAAACTGTTTGGCCTCTTCCAGGGTGTTATACGGGGCGAAAGAAGCGCGGACCATTCCGGTGACTCCATAACGCGTCATCAGCGGCTGGGCACACATGTGACCGGAACGGACTGCTATCCCCATTTTATCAAGCACGAGGGCAAGATCTTCGTGGTGAACCCCCGTCACAGAGAAGGAGAAAAGCGGAATTTTTTGTCCCAAATCCTGCGTTGTTCCACGTAGAACAATTCGCTCGTCGGAGGTGAGAGCGTCATAGACGAAAGCCTTGATTTTATCCTGCTCAAGTGCCACCAGGGGGTCTCTGGAGTCGATTACAGTATTGATGGCAGGGACAAAAGTAGGCACAGAATTGATGTTGGGAGTACCAGCCTCAAACTTAAACGGCAGGGCTGCGTACGTGGAACGTTCCCACGAAACGGTGTCGATCATCTCTCCCCCACCCATGAACGGATCCATCTGCTCCAGCCACTTCTTCTTGGCATAAAGAACACCGGTGCCCGTCGCAGCATACATCTTATGCCCCGAGAAAGCGAAGAAATCGCAGTCGAGCTCGGTCACATCCACGGAAACGTGGGCAACCGACTGTGCTCCGTCGACCAGCACCGGAATGCCGTGAGAATGGGCCAGAGCTATGATCTGCCCTATCGGATTGATAAGCCCGAGGACATTGGAGATATGGGCGACACAGATAAGCTTTGTACGCTCGGAAATAAGTTCCGGGAGTTTTTCGACCTCCAGCCTGCCGGTATCGTCTATCGGGAGTACGACTATCTTCGAGCCCTTTCTGGAGCAAAGAAGCTGCCAAGGTATGATATCAGAATGGTGCTCCGACTCAGCTATGATAATATCGTCACCTTGTGACAAAAACTTGTCTCCAAAAGAGTGGGCCACGAGGTTGATCGATGCAGTCGTCCCGGAAGTGAAAACTATCTCTTCCGGGCTCCCGGCACCGATAAACTGGCGCACTTTCTCGCGCGAGCGCTCAAAAGCGTCGGTGGCTTCAGAAGAGAGCGCATGCACCGCCCTGTGGATATTGGCGTTGCGCCTGAGCATAGAAGTAGACAATGCATCGGCAACTGCAACCGGCCTCTGGCTTGTGGCCGCACTGTCGAGATAAACGAGAGGTTTACCGTAGACCTCCCGCTCAAGAACCGGGAATTGCTGTCTGAATTCTGAGGGCGTCATAGCATCTGAAGGGCGGACTTGATGATTTCCTCAACCTTGGCGGCAGGGTGCGACTTAAGCACGGCCTGAACAGCCTTGGAGGCATTGGGCTTGGTGAAGCCCAGCATGACAAGGGCCGTGGTGGCTTCTTCGGCCGCAGCGCTGGTCTCCGGGATGAAGAGAGCGTCGCTTGCCGTACCTTCGCCCTTGATAATTTTGTCTTTAAGCTCAAGGATCATCCTCTGGGCTGTCTTCAGGCCTATACCCTTCACGCTCTTGATGACACTGACGTTCTCCGAAAGGATGGCCGAACGGAGTTCTTCCGAACTAAGCGAAGAAAGTATCATCCTGGCGGAATTGACTCCTACGCCCGACACTCCGATCAGGGTTTCGAAAAGGGCGCGCTCGTCTTTCGACGAAAAACCATAGAAAAGCTCCGTGTCGGAGTTGGTCTGCAGGTGGTGATACACATACACCTTGGCAGCCTCTTTGCCTTCAAGGGCCGCATAAGTCTGGAGCGAGATCTCCATTGAGTACCCAATCCCCTGATTGTCAATTACAACCTGGGTTGGAGAAAGTTCAGCTATCTTGCCGGAAATATAGTCTATCATAATACTGTCGTTATCTTCCGAAATATACTAAAAGTACTGAAATATCCGAAGGGGACACACCTGAAATCCTGGACGCCTGCGCAATGGTCGCCGGCTTGTAGCGCTCAAGTTTCTGCCGACACTCGATACTGAGCCCAGAGACTCTCGAAAAGTCGAAACCGTCGGGTATTCTCAGGTTCTCCAGATGATTAACCTTCTCCGCATTGCGCTTTTCCCTGTCGATATAGCCCTTGTATCTGATCGATATCTCTACCGACTCGACTACGTCGGCCGGGTAAGAAGTTCCATGTGGAACAAATTCGAGAAGGTCGGCGAGGGCCACTTCCGGACGGGCCGCCACATCCGCAATCTTCTTGGACTCCGTAAGGGGCGCGGAGCCTTTCGACTCGAGGTAGGAATTGACCTTATCAGCCTTGAGATTGTGAGAATAGCAATACTCCTCCAACTGGTCGGCGGCAGAGTATTTCGCGACGCAGGCCTCGTAGCGCTCCTTCGAAGCAAGGCCTATCTTGTAGCCGAGAGGAGTAAGCCGGCGGTCGGCATTATCCTGCCTTAGGAGTATCCTGTACTCCGCACGCGAAGTGAACATTCTGTAGGGTTCGTCGACTCCCTTGGTGATAAGGTCGTCGATAAGTACCCCGATATAGGCTTGGTCGCGCCGCAGAATGAAAGGCTCGGAGCCGGAGAGCTTCAGGTGAGCGTTAATTCCTGCCATAAGTCCCTGAGCAGCAGCTTCTTCGTATCCGGTGGTACCGTTTATTTGTCCCGCGAAATACAGGCCTTCGAAGTCTTTGAGTTCGAGGGTTGCCTTCAGCTGAGTGGGGTCGAAATAATCATACTCGACAGCATAAGCCGGACGGTAGATCCTGGCATGCTCCATCCCCTCGATACGGTGGAGAGCGTCGAGCTGTACCTCCATCGGTAGCGATGAAGAAAAGCCCTGGAGATAGTATTCGTTGGTATGCTCCCCTTCCGGCTCCAGGAAAAGCTGGTGGCTGTCGTTGTCGGGGAAAACACGGAGCTTGTCTTCGATACTCGGACAGTAGCGCGGTCCCCTGCCGGAGATCACTCCGGTGAAGAGGGGTGAATCCTTGAATCCGGCACGCAGTGCCTCATGGACATGTTCGTTGGTGTGGAGGATGTAACAGGGCTTTTGGACTCCTTCGCGCTGGACTTTCGACGGCTCGCTCAGGAAAGAGAATCTCTCCGGCGAAGGATCGCCCAGCTGCAGAGGCAGCACGGAAGTATCGACCGAAGTGATGTCGATTCGCGGCGGCGTGCCCGTCTTCATCCTGCCGGTCCGGACCCCGAGCGCCTTCAGCTGCTCGGTCAGTCCGTACGAAGCGTCTTCGCCGATACGGCCGCCGATAAGCTGACGTCGGCCCACGAAGAGTTTGCCGCCAAGGAACGTGCCTGCGGTAAGGATAACGGCCTGAGAGTTGAAAATCCGTCCTGATTTTGTACGTACTCCGCGGATTTTTTGATTCTCGAAAAGGAATTCGACCGCTATATCCTCGTAAATATTTAATAATGAGCTATTTAGCAAAATCTGCCGCCAGTTGTCCGAAAATGCTATTTTGTCGCACTGCGCCCTGGGGCTCCACATTGCAGGCCCTTTTGAGCGATTGAGCATCCTGAACTGGAGAGTCGAGCGGTCGGTGACGATTCCGGAGTATCCGCCGAGCGCGTCGATCTCGCGGACGATCTGTCCTTTGGCTATCCCGCCGACAGCCGGATTGCACGACATCTTTGCAAAGGCTAGCGCATCCATCGTGATAAGCAGCACCGACGAACCGAGTGTCGACGCCGCCATCGCAGCCTCGCACCCGGCGTGTCCGCCGCCAACCACTATGATGTCGTACTCCCCTTTCACTTCAGACCTTCCCTGAGCTTAAGATAATAGTTTTCCTTCGAGCGCATTGTCTTGATCTCTTCCTCGGTGTGGTCGTCGTAGCCTACCAGATGGAGGATGCCATGGACCATGACGCGGTTGAGTTCGTCGGAGAACTCGGTGCCGTAGTAGGCGGCATTCTCACGGACACTGTCTATGCTGATAAAGAGGTCGCCGCTGAGCACGTTCTTCTCGCAGTAGTCGAAGGTGATGATGTCGGTGAAGTAGTCGTGCTGGAGATACTTCATATTGACGTCGAGGATATAATTATCAGAACAGAAGATTATGTTAATATCTCCCAACTTTCTGATCTCGCTCTCAGCGACAGTCTTAAGCCACTTGTTGTTGAAAGCCCTACCCTTGAGTTCGAACTTTATGTCTTCGCAAAAATACCTGATCATAGTCCATAACACTAAAAAGACGCACAAAAGTACAACTATTAAATCTAAAAATTGGATTAAAAGAGAATAATTTTTACCTTTGAGGGAAATCGCAAAATACAGACAAAAGATATGGAAGTAAAGAAAACACCAAAGGCAAGCCTCGAAAACAAACGGCTTCTTTTCGTGGAGCTGGGACTTGTCGTAGCGCTCGGCGTGGTCTATGGAGCATTCTCCTTCAGTACCGCCGACAAACAGACCTCGCTTCTCGACGCCGGCCCTCAGCAGGTGATTGAGGAGGAAATCATCCCTATTACCCAGGAGACTCCTCCCCCGCCGCCCGAGACCCCTAAGGTTCCAGTCCTTTCAGACCAGATCGATATCATCGACGACGACATCAAGGTCGACGACAATATCATCAACCTCGAAGACGACGAAGATCTCGGAGTAGAGATCATGGAGTATGTAGAAGGACCTGAAGAAGAGGAGATCGAAGAGGAAGCTATCCCCTTCCAGCTCGTTGAGCAGAAGCCCTCGTTCCGCGGAGGCGATGCCAACCAGTTCTCAAAGTGGGTCAACGAAAGGCTGGTCTATCCCGAAATCGCCAAGGAAAACGGCGTGCAGGGTAAGGTTATGATCCAGTTTACTGTGGAGTCCGACGGGCGTGTCACCAACGTACGCGTCCTCCGCGGAGTAGACCCGTCCATCGACAAGGAAGCTGTCCGCGTCGTTTCCAGCTCTCCTAAGTGGAGCCCCGGCAAGCAGAGGGACCGCGCAGTGCGTGTAACCTACACCTTCCCTGTTATCTTCCAGCTCAGATAATCAGCATTAATCAATAAAAGAGGCTGTCCCACTTAGGACGGCCTTTTTTCAATGCCCAGATGAACGAAACACAGACCGAGAAAGCGGTATTCGTCGGTATCATCCGCCCCCAAGACGACGAAAGAAAAGTAAAAGAATACCTCGACGAGCTCGAATTCCTGGCAGAGACCGCCGGAGCCACGGGCGACAGGAAGTTTGTCCAGAGAGTTGACAGACCGGACAACGCTACCTATATCCGCAGCGGAAAACTCGAAGAAATAGCGTCTTACTGCGAGGAAAACTCTATCACCTACGTGATATTCGACGATGAACTCACCGGAATGCAGCAGCGCAACATCGAGAAAGTAATCAAATGCAGCGCTGTGATCGACAGGACGAGCCTTATTCTCGAAATCTTCGCCCAGAGAGCCAAGTCTTCCTACGCCAAAATGCAGGTAGAGCTGGCTCGCTACAACTATATGCTCCCCCGCCTTGCGGGCATGTGGACCCACCTCGAAAGGCAGCGCGGCGGACGCGGTACCAGAGGTGGTATGGGTGAGACCCAGATCGAAGTCGACCGCCGAATTGTAAAGGAAAGGATTACAAAACTCAAGGAAGACCTCAAAAAAGTTGACAGGCAGATGGCTACCCAGCGCTCCAACAGGGGCAGCATGGTCCGTCTGGCCCTGGTAGGCTACACCAACGTGGGCAAGTCCACACTGATGAACGTGCTTGCCAAGTCAGACGTGTTTGCCGAGAATAAACTCTTCGCAACCCTCGACACTACCGTCAGGAAGGTTGTAATCGAGAATGTACCGTTCCTCCTGAGCGATACCGTAGGATTTATCCGTAAACTCCCTACACAGCTCGTAGAGGCCTTCAAAAGCACGCTTGACGAGGTCAGGGAAGCCGACATCCTCGCCCACGTGGTGGATATCTCAGCTCCCGACTTCGAGGACCAGATGAAAACAGTCGAGCAGACCCTTCTCGACATAGGCGCGTCCAATAAACCTGTCTACGTGATTTTCAATAAGATAGACGCCTATAAGTGCGAGCCCTACGACGAATTCTCACTCCAGCCTCCTTCCAAGGAAAACCGTACTCTAGAGGAACTTAAAAACAGCTGGATTGCAAGTGAGAAATCGCCTTGTATCTTTATCTCTGCCACAAACAAGATAGGTATAGAAAAACTCCGCAACGACATCTACAAGATGGTTGCGGAGATTCATGCGGGTCGCTACCCGTTCAATAATTTCCTCTGGTAAAATATATCAGTAAAAGTACTGCTTGGAGGCGCTTTTTCCCGGAATAGGGTCGCGAAGCGATAGCGCTCTCCAAGCAGTACTTTTACTTAATTACGTGACTACTAGTTCGAGAAGTGAGCCTTAAGGAACTCGCGGTTGAGGCGTGCGATATGCTCGACCGTGATACCCTTAGGGCACTCGAGTTCGCAGGCCCTGGTGTTGGTGCAGTTGCCGAAGCCCAGTTCGTCCATCTTGGCGACCATGGCTTCCGCCCTCTTCTTGGCCTCGGGACGACCCTGAGGCAGAAGTGCGAGCGAGCTGACCCTTGCAGCCACAAACAGCATAGCTGAACCGTTCTTGCAGGTTGCAACACATGCACCGCAGCCTACGCATGCGGCAGCATCCATGCTCTCCTCAGCCTTGTCGTGGGGAATGAGCATAACGTTTGCATCCTGGGCTGAACCGGTGCGCACCGAGATGAATCCTCCGGCCTGGAGTATCTTGTCGAATGCGCGGCGGTCTACGACGAGGTCCTTGATTACGGGGAATGCAGCACTGCGGAAAGGCTCTACCGTGATTGTAGCGCCGTCCTTGAAGTGACGCATAAAGAGCTGACAGGTGGTGACGTGGTCGTCCGGACCATGGGCGCGGCCGTCGATGTAGAGCGAGCATGCTCCGCAGATACCTTCGCGGCAGTCGTGGTCGAACGAAACAGGACCGCTGCTCTTGCATCCTCTCTCAACTGCTACAGGGTCGCTGCCTTCCCTGATAAGCTGCTCATTGAGGATATCGAGCATCTCGAGGAAGGAAGCGTCCTCCTCGATACCGCTGATGTGGTAGGTCTCGAAATGTCCTTTTGCCTTGGCGTTTTTCTGACGCCATATCTTAAGATTGAATTCCATATTAGTCTTTGTAGTTTCTTGTCTTAACCTCGATAAATTCGTAGTTGAGAGGCTCCTTGTGGAGTTTGGGCTCCTTGTCTTCGCCCTGATACTCCCAGGCCGCTACGTACATGAACTTCTTGTCGTCGCGCTTGGCCTCTCCATCTTCGGTCTGGCTCTCGATACGGAAATGTCCGCCGCAAGACTCCTCACGGTTGAGGGCGTCGCGGGCCATAAGGACACCTATGTCGAAGAAGTCTTCCAGGCGAAGTGCCTTCTCGAGCTCCTGGTTGAACTCGAACTGGCTGCCGGGTACATTGACTGATTTGTAGAATTCTTCCTTGAGGGCTTTGATCTCTTCGATAGCCTTCTTGAGTCCGGCTTCGTCGCGGGCCATTCCTACATACTCCCACATGATGTTGCCAAGGCGCTTGTGGATAGAGTCCACAGTCTCGGTTCCCTTGATGGAGAAGAGTCTGTCGATACGGGCCTGGACTGCCTTCTCAGCCTCGATGAACTCCTTGGAATTCACGTCGGTCTTGGGCTCTGCGAACTTGTTGGAGAGATAGTCGCTGATGGTGACAGGAACTACGAAGTAACCGTCTGCCAGACCCTGCATGAGGGCGGAAGCGCCGAGGCGGTTGCCGCCGTGGTCGGAGAAGTTAGCCTCGCCGATTGCATACAGACCGGGGATGGTGGTCTGAAGATCGTAGTCGACCCAGATACCTCCCATGGTGTAGTGGATGGCAGGATAGATCATCATAGGCTCCTTCCAAGGGGAAGATGCAGTGATCTTCTCATACATGTCGAAGAGGTTGCCGTAGCGCTCTGCAACCCTCTGGTGGCCGAGCCTCTGGATAGCCTCGGAGAAGTCGAGGAAGACTGCCTTACCTGTTTCGTTGACACCATAGCCGGCATCGCAGCGCTCCTTGGCGGCACGCGAAGCAACGTCGCGGGGAACGAGGTTACCGAATGCAGGGTAACGGCGCTCGAGATAGTAGTCGCGGTCTTCTTCGGGGATCTGGGAAGGCTTGATTTCGTGTTTGCGGAGTTTCTCCACATCCTCGAGTTTCTTAGGCACCCAGATACGGCCGTCGTTACGCAGCGACTCACTCATGAGGGTGAGCTTGCACTGCTGGTCGCCGTGGACGGGGATACAGGTGGGGTGGATCTGTGCGAAGCAGGGGTTGGCGAAGAACGCACCCTTGCGGTAGCACTGCATGGCCGCCGAACCGTTGCTGTTCATGGCGTTGGTCGAAAGGAAGTAGGTGTTGCCGTAGCCGCCGGTAGCGATGATCACTGCGTGGGCTCCGAACCTTTCGAGCTGGCCGGTGACGAGGTTGCGGGCGATGATGCCTTTGGCATGGCCGTTAACCAGCACGAGGTCGAGCATCTCGTAGCGGGGATAGCTCTTCACGGTACCGGCTGCGATCTGACGATTCAGGGCAGCGTAGGCTCCGAGAAGCAGCTGCTGGCCGGTTTGACCGCGGGCGTAGAACGTACGGCTGACCTGCACGCCGCCGAACGAACGGTTGGCGAGGTAGCCGCCGTATTCGCGGGCGAACGGAACGCCCTGGGCGACACACTGGTCGATGATCGACGCACTGACCTCGGCAAGACGGTAGACGTTGGCTTCGCGGCTGCGATAGTCACCACCCTTGATGGTATCGTAGAAAAGACGATACACCGAGTCGTTGTCGTTCTGGTAGTTCTTGGCAGCGTTGATACCTCCCTGGGCTGCGATAGAGTGTGCGCGGCGGGGAGAGTCACTGATGCAGAATACCTTGACGTTGTAGCCGAGCTCGCCGAGAGTGGCAGCTGCGGATGCGCCGCCGAGTCCGGTACCCACTACGATTACCTCGAGTTTCCTGCGGTTGTTGGGGCTGACAAGATGGATTTCGGATTTGCGCTTGGTCCATTTTTCGGCCAAGGGTCCGTCCGGAATTTTAGAAATGAGTTTATCTGCCATTTGTTTATGAATTGAGTTTACTGATTATTCTCCGAAAAGAGTATCTCCCGATGTGCGGTTGGTAGCTATACCAAGGTGTTTGTATGCAAGGTCGGTTGCTATACGGCCCCGCTGGGTGCGCACGATGAAACCTTCCTTGATAAGGAAAGGCTCGTAGACCTCCTCGAACGTACCCTGGTCCTCGCCTATTGCAGTCGCGATAGTATTGGCTCCGACAGGACCTCCCTTGAAGGTGGTTATTATGGTACTGAGGATCTTATTGTCGATCGCATCGAGCCCGCGGGTGTCGATCTTTAGCTTGTCGAGAGCGTACTTTGCTATCTTGATGTCGATACGGCCGTCGCCCATTACCTGGGCAAAGTCGCGCACGCGCCTGAGGAGCGAATTGGCTATACGGGGAGTGCCGCGGCTGCGCATGGCTATTTCGTGGGCCGCCTGATCGTCGATTTCGACCTTGAGGATGGCGGAACTGCGCTTCACAATGCGTTTCAGATCCTCTACATCGTAGTACTCCAAAGGACAGGTAATACCGAACCTGGCACGAAGAGGCGCTGTCAAAAGGCCGCTGCGGGTAGTCGCCCCGACGAGGGTGAAGGGGTTGAGGGAAATCCTTACCGAACGGGCTCCCGGCCCCTTGTCTATCATTATATCTATTACGAAGTCCTCCATTGCGGAATAGAGGTACTCCTCAACCTCGGGGGAGAGGCGGTGGATTTCGTCGATGAAAAGGACGTCGCCCGGCTCCAGCGATGTCAGAAGACCTGCAAGATCGCCAGGTTTGTCGAGGACGGGGCCGGAAGTTATCTTCATGTTTACCCCCATCTCGTTGGCTATGATGTGGGCGAGGGTTGTCTTGCCCAGACCGGGAGGGCCGTGGAAAAGGGTATGGTCGAGCGACTCGCCTCTGAGCTTTGCTGCCTGTATGTAAATATGGAGGTTGGAGACAATCTCCCTCTGGCCTGTGAAATCTTCCAGGTCCTGCGGGCGGATTATTCCATCCAAATCCTTATCTTTGTCTTCCAGAGAGCGGTGAGGGTCGAATTCTGACATTTCCTACAAATATAATCTTTATTTCTTTATTTTTGTTGATTTTATTGTAGCTGTGGAAATGTTTATATTATTCAAACCTCTCTGAATATCAGAAAATTAAGAGGATTTTGAGTTTTTAATTACTTGTTGGAAACTTTGTAAAACCATTGTGGATAACTTCCGGTCTCCGGTTTTCCACTCATTTTTCAACCGGTTTTCCACAGGCTTTTGAACTTAAAGAGGAGAATGAAAGTCAACGCTGCGTCAAGCGCTATTCTAAGCAGCAGGATAGATTCCGAAAAGGAAATATTCTGCCGGTCGTTGTTTCTGTCTGCAAGGTGGTTTGTGTTCTCACAATGTGCCCTGAAGGGTCTCCACCTTATTATTATGCCCGACAGTGAGTCGGCCGAATACTGCGTCGGAGATTTGTATAATCTCATAGAAGGAGACCATGTGTTCTTTCTTCCTGCTTCCGGTGCCGGAGTAGAGAGAAGTAACTACAAATCTTCCCTTGCCGTCCAGCGAACATCAGCTGTCCAGAAGATAATAGAGCCTGATCGCGACGGACTCACCGTAATTGTATCATTTCCTCAGGCTCTCAGTGAGCCGATTCCGGTAAGCGACGATGTCCGTTCTTCGAGCCTGCGTCTTTCGAAGGGGCAGGAGATATCTCATTCTCAGATTATCGAAACCCTCGCCGGTTTGGGATTCGAGCGGGTAGACTTTGTCTCAGCTCCCGGGCAGTTTGCGGTGCGCGGAAGTCTTATCGACCTGTTTTCATATTCCGATAGCGAGGCCTACAGGGTGTCGTTCTGGGGAGACGAGATCGAGAATATAAAGGTATTCAACTGTAATACACAGCTGTCAGGAGCTGAAGTTGATTCCGTTGAGGTAGTATCCGACCTTATCTGCAACCCTGAATCCAGAACTCAGAATATCCTTGAGGCTCTTCCTGCCGATTCTGTGCTTTGGCTCGATTCATCCGCGATGTACAAGGAGAATGCGTTCTTTTCTCTTACAGAGCGCTTCAAACGGGTTTTTCTGGAGGTCCCTATCGACCGCAAGGTTGAGGATGCAGTACAGTTCAACATTGCCCCGCAGCCGGTCTTCGGAAAGAATTTCGAACTTTTCACTGCAGACGTACGCTCCAGAATAGAAAGCGGATACAAGATTTTTATCTACGGCGAGAAGCAGGCGCAGCTCGACAGGCTGAAATCCATCCTCGAAGAAGAGCGCTGCCCTCTGCCGGAGTTTGTTGCAGGATCGAACATCCACAACGGTTTCATCGACGAAGAGGACAGGGTCTGCCACTACACCGACCATGAGATCTTCGACCGTTTCCACCGCGTTTCTATCCGCAGAACGGTAGAAAAGACTGAGCAACTCACCATCAACGACCTCGCATCCTTCAATATAGGGGACTACATCGTCCATATCGACCACGGCGTGGGCGTGTTCGGGGGTCTGGTGCGTATCAAAGACGACTATGGCCGGATGAAGGAGGTAGTCAAACTCACCTACAAAGACGGCGACGTGGTGTTTGTATCAGTCCATGCCCTTAACAAGATAAGCCGTTTCCGCCCCAAAGACGGGGAGGCGCCCCGTATCAACAAACTCGGCTCCAAGACCTGGATAGCCCTTAAGACAGGGGCCAAGAACAAGGTCAAGGACATCGCCAAGGAACTTATCCAACTCTACGCCAAGCGCCGTGCTTCCAAGGGGTTTGCCTACTCCGCCGACTCTTACCTCCAGACAGAGCTCGAGTCTTCGTTTATGTACGAGGATACCCCGGATCAGGAAGACGCCACCATCGCAGTCAAGCGTGACATGGAGGAAAACTGCCCCATGGACCGCCTCATCTGCGGCGACGTAGGATTCGGAAAGACAGAGATTGCCATACGCGCGGCTTTCAAGGCCGCAACCGACGGCAAGCAGGTCGCAGTGCTGGTGCCTACAACTATCCTCGCCCTGCAGCACTACACTACCTTCACCTCCCGCCTGGAATCATTCCCTGTGAAGGTGGATTATGTGAGCCGCCTGCGTACAGCGAAAGAACTGACCCAGATCAAGAAGGACCTCGCTGAAGGTAAAATCGACATTATCATCGGTACTCACAAGATTCTGGGCGAGGGCTTCGAGTTCAAGGACCTCGGCCTGCTCATAATCGACGAGGAACAGAAATTCGGCGTCGGGGCTAAAGAAAAACTCCGCAAGATGCGCGAGGGTATCGATACCCTTACCCTCACCGCCACCCCTATCCCGCGTACCCTGCAGTTCTCCCTTCTTGGCGCACGCGACTTGAGCATCATCGCAACTCCGCCGGCTAACCGTATCCCCATCCAGACCGAAATAATCCTCTTCGACGAGAAAGAGATCAAGTCCATCATCGAGTACGAACTCCACCGCGGCGGCCAGGTTTTCTTCCTCCACAACAATGTGGAGCAGCTCGAATCCATCGGGGTCATCCTTCAGCGCCTCGTGCCGGATATGCGTATCTGCATTGCCCACGGCCAGATGGCCTCCAAGGAGCTTGAGGATAAGATGCTCGATTTCATAAGGGGTGAGTACGACCTTCTTCTTTGTACCACCATTATCGAAAACGGCCTTGATATCCCCAATGCCAACACCATAATCATCAACCACGCTGAAAACATCGGCCT
>OCTW011483645.1_pt1 | contig 12930 bp, 5 predicted proteins | sample 1539671 | NCBI WGS metagenome assembly OCTW01 (sample SAMN02144230, study PRJEB22623) | gut metagenome | biome: sheep rumen | host: Ovis aries | place: New Zealand | reverse complement strand
AACAGTGTTGTAACAGTTAAAATCAACGGCAAAAAATACACAGCAAGAACCGACAGCAAAGGTGTGTTCACACTCTCTGCAGCAACAAAAACTGAAGGAGTAAACAACGTAACCTTATCATACGCTGGAGGAGCTAAGTATAACGCTTACGAAACTGAAACAACATTTACCGTTAAAGCTTAAAAATAGGAAGATATTATTTTAATATCTTCTTATTATTTTTTTTTTGAAAATTTTTTTAAGATTATCTCTAAAATTAATCACTTACTATTTTTAGGAATTTATATTTACTTTAATAATCAAATATTCTAACAAAATTCAAGTATTTTTCATATTTGTTAAGTATTGTTTTAAATAAATATATGAGGTAATTTTTATGTTTAAACAAAGAAAACTGTTGTTTTTAGGAATTGTTCTTATAATAACAATAGTTGGTTTATCAGTAATTTCAGCAGAAAACATTGATGAAAATAATGTTTCTTCTGATTCTGTTTTAGACACAAATGATAACAGTGCTATTGATTATTTAGAATTCATTCCAACAAATTCTAACAGTAGTATTAAAAAACAAAGTAAAGAAGTTTTAAAAAAGGAAGATTATGATGCTAATTGTATTTACGTGGATACCTCGGGTAGTTCATCCAGCAATGGTAGAAATATTTCCAGTCCGACAACATTATCCAATGCTTTAAGTATCGTAGAAAATAACGACTGTATCTTTTTATTAGGTGAAGAAGATAATGTTTACTCTGTTAATGAGAATATTACGAACATCAATATGAGTTCATCTGTTAAAGAGTTTAAAATTTCTTCATATGATAAACAGGTCACATTAAATTTTTCCAGTGATTACAATGTACAGTTATACGGTAAATACAACATTTTAATATCCAATATCACTTTTACCAGAAACGGGATTTCAAATATGACATTTATTGATAACAATGCTAATTTAACACTAGCTAACTGTTTATTCAAAAACATAAATAGTGCATCAAAGTATGGTATTATTCATAACAACAATTCTTTAACCTTAAATGAATGTTCTTTTGTTGATAATATCGCCCAACATGGTGGATTAATTTATAATGAGAATGTTAGTGTTTTCATAGATAACAGTATTTTTGAAGACAACAGTGCAAATGAAGGTGGAGTTTTAACTTCAATAAATTCAAAAATCAACATTTTAAATTCAACATTTAATAATAACAGTGCTTTGTTTGGAGGAGTCTTCGTAGTAAAGGACAACACTAAATTAAATGTCAGCAAATCCACTTTCAATAACAACAGTGCCCGATATTATGGTGGTGTTGTAAATTCTTGGTATTCTTCCAATGTATTGAATAACTGTATTTTCATAGATAATAGTGCTGATGTGGGAGGAGTTGTTTATAGTGGAAACAATCTTTGTACCAATATAAGTGATTCTTTCTTTGAAAATAATACCGCAACTAATACATCCAGTATTGCATACAGTTATTATGATAATCTAAGTATTGTAAATAGTGTTATATTAAATAAAGACTATTCAAATTCAATATTCTGTGATAATTCCAGCTATATTTTGGACAATAACTGGTGGGGAATTAATAATCCTGACTTTAGTCTTTTAACAAATAATCTTCTTCCGAATAACTGGAGGGTGATGACTGTTGAAGGTGAAGTGAATAATGATGTTTCTATAATTAATGTTTCATTAAACAGGTTAACTGACGGAAAAACTGCAGATAAGGAGTTATTCAATAGAAAGATATCATACTTAGCAAATGATTCTGTACTAAATTTTGAAAATAATACCATCACATCTACATGCAGGAACAATTATTATGGAAATCTTGATGATGTTGTTGTTAAAATTGATAATCAAAGTAGTAAAATAGGAGATAAAATTACACCATACATTAATATTAACCCTAATTCATTGTATAACAATACTTTAAATTTTACTCTAAACTGTAATCCTGACATTGGAAATATCAGAATAAATGTTGACGAAAAATACTTGGCCGATTTAAAACCTTTAAAAGGAGTCAGCACATACTCATATGTATTTGATTCTTCATATGATAATAAAAAGCATAACATAACAGCAATTTTAACTAACAGCAGCAGATATGTAAATTTAAACAAAACGATTTCAGTAACTCTTAATTATTTATCCGAATCCATAGTTAACCTTGTGAAAAACAATCAAAATATTTCAGAAGAAAATGTGAGTATCAAAAGCAGACTTAATGTCGATACTGCCAGACTAGTTCAGACACCAATCAAGTTTCAGGGAAGTAGTGGAAGCTGCTGGGCATTCGGAGCATTAAGTACCCTTGAATCAGCATACCTTAAAGCATACAATATTAGTTATAATTTTTCTGAAAACAATATGAAAAATGCTATGAAAAAATATTCTGTTTTAGGTGATAAACAGGGATATCCGAACACAGGAAATAAGGAACTGGAACCTATAGCATATTTAGTAGGATGGTACGGACCAGTTGATGAAATTTCCGATTCTTATGATGAATACAGTACCATGTCCTCTTCGTTTAACAATATATTAAAAGTTGAGGATGTTTACTTCATATACAGAAACTCCTTTGTTGGTAAGGACAACAAGGTATTAAAAGAAGCAATAAGTAAATATGGTGCAATTGCTTCCTCAATATACTCATCATATTCAACTGCTTCAAGTAAGGGTATGTACACTACAATTACACCTTATGCTGATCATGCCATAAGCATTGTAGGATGGGATGACTTTTACAGTAAAGACAATTTCTACGGACTTAACAAGCCAAAGGATAGTGGAGCATATATTATCAAGAACAGTTGGGGAGACAGTGTTGGTGAAGGCGGTTACCAGTATGTTTCATATTATGACACATCGCTTGCAGGAGTGAACGTAAACAGTAACATTACAGCATTCAGTTATGCTTTCCCTGTTAAAACATATGAAAATTATACAAATATTTACCAGCATGATACTGTTTCAACGGAAATTATAAGTTTAAATCCTAGTGCATGGATTAGAAACATTTACACTGCAAGAAACAATGAAAGCATTGCGGGTGTTGGAACATTTATCTATGAAGACTGTGACTATGAAGCATACATCTATGTCAATGACAAACTTTACCATAAACAGGAAGGTAACTTCAGCCAGGCAGGATACAGAATCATCAAACTGGACAAATATGTTTCAGTAAACAAGGGAGATGTTTTCAGAGTTGATCTTAAATTAACTGCAAAAAAATCAAATGATATTCATATAACAATACAAGACACCAATCATTATAATTCAATCTCTAAAGAAAAACAGTCTTACATAAGCAGAGATGGTGTTACATGGAGTGATTTATATTATTCATATGATTATCCTGCTTCTGCTGCATGTTTAAAAGTTTATACTAAAGATGTTCCTAGAATAAATTCAACCGTTACAAACAACTCAAACACATACACTGTAACATCACATGTAACAAATGTTAAAACAAAATCCAGATTATATTACACTATTGATGGTGAAATATGTGCAGACAATCAGGTAAATCCAATATATGTTGATGTTGAAGAGGATGGAATCTATACCACATCAATACCTGTAGAAAATGTTAAAAGTTATGAATTTAATTTAAGTGTGAACATTGAAAAAGAAAACAACATTGTAAGTGAAGTATTTACCCTGGAAAGCCCATTGGAATTAAAGATAATAACAGAAAACATTTCATATTTTGCTGATGAAAAACAGGTTATTGAAGCTGAAGTTGAAGTAAACAACATCTATCATACACCTGTAAATGAGGGAAGTGTAAAGTTATTTAAGGATAATGTTTGTATTGATGAATGTGATGTTGTAAACGGAAGTGTCATATTTATTGTTAATGAAGTTGCAGGAAACTATAGTTATGTCCTTGTTTATAACTCAGAGAACACATTTGCTTGTGAAAACACTACAGTGAATTTAACAGTACGAAAACATGATGTTGACATCATAATTGATGACTTAACAGACAACAATGTTGGCAAATATGTTTTAATAACAGGACATGCCATTACACGTGACGGTAAATTAATTTCAAACAAACCATTAAATGTTAAAATTGATTCGGACAATCTTAATATTACAACAGATGATGATGGACGATTCGAAATCAGTTATTACATTGCCCGCAGTGGTGAATATGAATTCAGTATTGAATTTAATGAAAACACGACACATTACTATTCAATTGTTCAGGACGCATTTGTTGTTTCTGCCCAAAACAGTATTATAAGCATTGATAACATAGAAAATGTTAAATTTGGAGATACTGTAAATATCACAGGTAGATTAAAAAGCCAAACAGGTACAAATATTGATGGAAATATTATTTTAATAATTAACGGAAAAATTCATAACACAGTAACATCAGAAGGAATGTTTAATTATGAATATAATACAGATACTGTTGGTATTAATAATTTAACGATTATATTTAGAGGAAACGAAGTTTATAGTGCTTCACAAGCCAATTCTTCATTTACTGTTGACAAGGTAGCTACAAGAATCATAATGGAAACATCGGATGATGTTTATGTGAATGAAAATGTAAATATTAAAGGAAAATTATTGTATGTAGACAAAGTATTGGAAAATAATGAAATAAATATAATCATTGATAATAATCCAGTACAAGTATCTTTAGATTCAAGTAATTCTTTTAACTATGAATTTAATTGTAGTGAAGTTGGATTAAAATATATAGAAATTATTTTCTGTGGGGACGATGTGTTTGAAGGATGTGAATATAACACCACAATAGAAGTTATGAAAATTTACACCAGCCTTACAGTAGACATTTCCGAAGACTATTCCAAATTAACAGTTACAGGAGAATTGACTGACCATAACAACAATTATCTTAATAACGAAAGTATCATAATAACAGTCAACAACAAAAATTACTCTGCAACAACCGATAGCAATGGAAAATACAGTATAGAAGCAGATATAGACCATGTCGGAGAATATACGGTTTTAGCAGATTATACTGGAAATCAATATTATCATGCTTCTTCAACAAATAAAACAGTTATAGTTAATAAAAAAGAAGTGAATTTAATCATTGATACTGTTGAAAACAGTAGTTACAACCATGATATTAAAATAAATGGAATGCTAACTGATAAAAACAACAAGCCTATCAAAGATGCAAGTTTAACAATTATATTAAATGATAATAATTACACAACCAAAACTCTTGAAAATGGAAGTTACACTTACATTACAAAGGCTAAAAACATTGGAACAAACAATATAAGCATTGAATACTCAGGAAGCGAATATTATTGTCCTGCAGTAGTTAACAAAAGCTTTGAAGTTAATAAACAGAATGTGACTGTAACACTTGATAAAATAGAAGAAGTTAATGCTGGTACCAATGTGACTATAACAGGTAAGTTTATGGATGATCTTGATAAAGCAATTTCCAACAGTAACATACACGTATATGTTAATGATAAAAAATTCATGGTTCGTACTGATAAAAATGGTGAATATACTTTATCTGCACTTGTAACAAAGGTAGGAGAAAACACCCTATCAGTAGGATATGGTGGAAACACAAAATACAATGCATATGAATACACAAGCACATTTAATGCTGGAAAACAGGATGTTATAGTAACCTATGATAATATACCTGAAGTAAAAGCAGGAACAAATGTTACAATAACAGGTACATTCACAGACAACCTTGGTAAAGATTTAAGTAACAGTAACGTTCGTTTATATGTAAATGGCGTAAAATACTATGCAAAAACCGACAAAACAGGAAAATACACATTATCTACACTTGTTACTAAAGTAGGCATAAACAACTTGACTGTTGGTTATGGTGGCAGTGCCAAATACAATGAATACAATGTAAATACAACATTCACAGTAGGAAAACAGGACGTGATAGTAACATATGACGAAATTGGCTTTGTTTCTGAGGGAAGCAATGTTACAATAACAGGTAAGTTCACAGATAACCTTGGTAAAGCAATTACTAACAGTAATGTAAGAATATTCATAAATGCTAAAAAATACTTTGCCAGAACAGATAATAATGGACAGTACTCCCTGTCAGTAGGACTATCTAAAGGTTCATATAACCTTAGTGTAGGATACGGCGGAAGTGCAAAATACAATGCATATGAAACCAACACCATATTCACAGTAGGAAAACAGGACGTGATAGTAACATATGACAAGATTGAGGATGTTGCTGTTGGAGCAAATGTAACTATAACAGGTAAGTTCACAGACATTAATGGAAGAACAATTGCAAACAGTAATGTCAGAATATTTGTAAATGGAATAAAATATTTAAGCAGAACTGATAAAAATGGTTTCTATAATTTTTCAGTTAAAGTAACAAACATAGGCACAAACAATGTCAGTGTAGGTTATGGAGGTAATGACAAATACAATTCCTATGAAGCAAATACAACTTTCAATGTGGGAAAACAGGATGTTGTCGTTAGCTGTGAAAATATTGAAGACACCAAATATGGAAACAATATTACAGTTAAGGGAAAATTCATGGATGCCAACCAAAATGCAATATCAAACAGTAATGTTAAAATAATGTTTAATGGTAAAAAGTATCTTGCACGAACAGATAAAACAGGAAGCTATGAATTAAATATTACTGCTGATAAAACTGGAACCAATACTATAAGTGTTGGTTATGGTGGAAATACCAAGTACAATGCATATACAAGTGAATTAATTTCATTTAATGTATATTAACCCCCTTTTTTCTATTTTTTTACTATTTGAAATCATTAATAATTTTGAATAATATATAATTATTATAACTGATTATTTTAAAATGATTTTTATGAGTATTGAGATTATTGGAATTAAAGATTTTCCTATTATTAAAGAAAATGATAATCTTCCCGAAATTATTTATGAATCTCTGTTAAACAATGACATTACCCTTGTTGACAGTGATGTTCTTGTTCTTGCTGAAACTGTTGTAAGTAAAGCTGAAGGCAATTATGTCAAAGTTGAAGATGTAGTTGTCTCACAGGAGGCAGAAGAAATTTCAAAAAAAAGCGGGAAGGATGCAAAACAATGCCAGATTATATTAGACCATTCTAATGATATAATAAGGTGTCAGGAAGGTTTGATTATTACTGAAAGTAAGCATGGATTTGTATGTGCTAACAGCGGTATTGACAACAGCAATTGTGAGGAAGGTTTTGTTACACCTCTTCCGGTTAATCCTGATGAAAGTGCCAGAAAAATTAAAAAATATCTTGATGAAAAGTTTAATGTTGAAAGTAAAATCATTATCTCCGATACCCATGGCAGAGCATGGCGTGTAGGAGCAATAGGAGTTGCTGTTGGTATAAGCGGACTTCATCCTATAACAGATTTCAGAGGAAGTCATGATCTTTATGGTCAGGAATTGATGAGTACTATTGAAGCTACTGCAGATGAACTTGCCAGTGCTGCCAGTCTTATAATGGGTCAGTCTGACAGTGGTATCTGTCTTGTTTTAATCAGAGGATATGATTCAAGTTTAACAGCTTGTGGAATAGATGACTCTTCAATTGATGAAATTATACGTGAAAAAAGTCAGGACGCATTCAGATAAATGGTGATTGTATGATTACTGTACTTTCCGGTGGAACAGGTACTCCAAAACTGTTACAAGGAATTAAAGAAGTTGTTAATGAAGAAGATTTAAGTATAATTGTTAATACTCTTGAAAACAATTATTTTTCCGGTGTTTATGTTTCTGCAGATATTGATACTGTATTGTATACTATGAGTGATTTGATTAATGAAGAAACATGGTATGGAAGAAAAGATGATACCTTTTATACACATGACACCCTGAAAAACTTGGGCTTTGAAGAGACTTTAAGAATAGGTGATAAAGACCGTGCATTAAAGATACAGAAAACTATGATGATGAAAGAATATTCACTCACAAAATGTGTTAAAATACAAAGTCAGGCACTTAACATAAAAGCCAACATATTGCCTATGAGCAACCAGCAGTGCAGTGTTCATATTGAAACTGATGAAGGAGAAATGTCATTCCATGATTTTCTTATCAAACGACAATCACAACCAGAAGTATTGGATGTTGTTTATGAGAATGTTGAAGCAAGTAATGAAGTAATAGAAACCTTGGAAAAGTCAGATCATATAATAATAGGTCCTTCAAATCCTATTACCTCAATTAATCCGATAATTTCAATGCCTGAGATTAAAAAAATTCTTAAAAAGAAGTATGTTACAAGTGTTTCACCCATAATTGGAGAATCTACGGTTAGTGGTCCAGCAGGTAAATTTATAAAAGCAAAAGGTTATGAAACCAATCCAACAGGTGTTGCTAAAATTTATGAAGACTTTCTTGACCATTATATAATAAATAGTACGGATGACAAATATAAAAGTATTATAGAAGAATTTATAGAAAAAGTATCAAGTACGAATATTATATTGAACACGATAAATGAGAAAATAGAATTAGCTAAGATGATACTTGATTATTAGATTAAACGGATTAAATTTTTAAGTGATTAAATGATACAGATTACATTAATACAGATTGATAATTATGGCCCATGGACTGTTACACCCGGTCCTAGAGCTGAGCCAGATTTACAAACCCTCCAATCAAGATTATATGGAGATTTAGAAAGAGAATTTGGTGCACGTGGTGGAATAGTATTTTACAATAGGTTTGATAACTTAATTGCCATAAGTAATGGAATCGACAAGGAAGATCACATTAAAATTCAGGAATCAATACGAAACAGATATCCTATCACCATAAGTATGGGAGTTGCAGCAAGACCAACTCCTTCAGAAGCCCAGAAGGTAGCTACACAGATGATTCAAAAAGGTGGAGGAGCACAATCCAAGGACAGATGCGAAGTACTAAACATTGATTCATTAGCAAACGAGGAAGAATCAAGAGTTCAGATTGCACATATTGATATTGATGACATAACAAACACATTAACTGATGTAACAACTGCTTATGATACATCTATTGTAGTTTATGATGTATTGAATGAACTTATGAAAGAATTATATAAAAATGATGGATTATGTTTCTTTATTGGTGGTGACAATTATATGTCCCCTTCAAATGGTATTACAAAAAATCAGTTAAGAGACATTCTTAAAAAAGTTGATGAAAAAACAGGAGTCAGTTTGAAAGCAGGTGTAGGTATTGCGAAAAAAGCAGGACGTGCAGCTGACTTAGCTGACTTAGGTCTTGAAGATATTAGAGCAGATTTAACTGATGATTCTGTTTTAGTGTTTAATGATAAATAATTTTATCAAACTTTAATCTCCAAACTCATTTTTAAAAGATTAATTTCAAAAAAAGGATTGTAAAAAACTGTTTTTAAACAGTTTCTACATTATATTTATTTTTTAACAGCAACTGTTACTTTTGTTGAATATTTATTGTATTTTACACTACCTGCATAACTTAATACAACATTCATATTTTCATTATCAACATTTGTTGTGAAGGTATATGTTCCTGTTGAATCAGTTCTTGCATAGTTTTTGTTACCGTTTACTGTAATTTTTACATTACTGTTTGTTATTGCTTTGTTGTATTTGTCTGTGAATTTTCCAGTAATAATTATGTTGTCTCCAAGACGTACTTCTCCAATTGGTTCATATGTTATGATAACATCCTGACTGCCCGCATTGAAGTTTGTTGTGTCTTCATAGGAATTATACTTATCGCTTCCACCATAAGCTACTGTGACATTGTTTATACCAGCATTTGTAACTATTGTTGTGAATGCATAATCACCGTTTGAATCTGTTCTTGCAAAATATTTTTTACCGTTGATTAATATTTTCACATTACTGTTTGATATTGCTTTACCGTTTTTATCAGTAAATTTACCAGTTATAGTTACGTTTTCTCCTACTTTTGTATCTGCAATAGAATCAACACTTACTATAACATCCTGACTTACTGCATTGAATGTAGTGTTATACTCATAAGAGTTATATTTATCATTTCCACCATACCCGACAGAAACATTGTTGACTCCTACATTGGTTACTTTAGCATTTAAAACATAAATTCCTTCGCTGTCAGTTCTTGAAAGATATTTTTTACCGTTTACAAATACACGTACATTACTGTTTATAATAGCTTTACCGTTTACATCTGTGAATTTACCAGTAATTGTTACATTATCTGCATAAATAGAATCAGCAATTGAATCCACACTTACGATAACATCCTGTTTTTCAGCGTTGAATGTTGTGTTAACTTCACCTGCAGCATACTTATCGTTTCCATTGTATCCTACTGAAACATTATTTGTACCTGCACCTGTAACTTTAGCTTCAAGCAAGTAAACGCCATGATTATCTGTTCTGGTAATGTATTTTTTATTGTTGACGAATACATGTAAATTACTGTTTGAAATTGCTTTTCCTTCAATATCCATAAATTTACCAGTGATTGTTACATTGTTACCATATACACTATCATCAATATCATCCACAGTCAATTTTATGAATGTTCTATTAACCGGTTCTAATGACAGTGACTGAGAGTCAACAGTTACAGTTATTTCATCACCCAATGATTCGACACTAATATCTGTTGAAGACTCTACAGGAATCTGAAGACTTTCATATCCATAAAATTGTGTTTTTTGAGCTGAGAATATTGCAGTTCTTGAAGGTAATATTACATCAATTGTTTCACCAGTATTTAATGTGTTTAATGCTACCCTTAGATTTGCTGTTAAGTTTGTTACAAATTGTGTTGTGTTGGTAAATGTAAGTATTATCCAGTTGTTTGGAGTTGCTCCTATTTCATCAACATCAGGGTCATTGACACCCCACCAGTTGTTGTCTATAGATTTAATCATATCTTCATCTGAAAATACTACACAACCATCTTCTGCATCATTATACCAGAATACACAATATTGGAAGTCAAGATACTGTTCATTATAAATTACTCCACCATAAGTTGCAGAATTAGAATCAAAGAATGAATTTCTTACTGTTACTGTTGCTGTTTCACCTTCAGATTCAACTTTACCATAATTCATTATTACTCCACCCTTTTTACCTGCACTGTTCTCTATAAAGGATGAATCTATAATTGTTAAATTACCATTTTCAGTTATTGTCCATGGAACGTTTTCTATTACTCCACCGTTTTCGTTTGCACTGTTTTCTATGAATGAACAGTTAATGATTGTGAAATTGTTGGTGTTTGTTATTGCTCCCCCATCCATGTTTGCATGATTAGAGTCAAATATTGAATTTTCTGTGATAGTTATACCAGTAGAATATATTGCTCCACCATAGAAATGTTCTGCATCATTTTCTATGAATTTGGTGTTGTTGGCATATAAATAACCTGCAGCATTATATATTGCAGCTCCACTTACAGCAGTGTTTAAAGTAAATAATGAATCATATACTGTTAAATTTCCTCTTAAACTGTATATTGCACCACCTACATTGTATATGTAGTTGGATGAAAATTCAGAAGATTTTACAGTAGTGTTTGCTTTATTATAAATTGCTGCTCCAAATGAAGCTGTGTTGTCTGAAAATGTTGAATTTATAACTTCCAGATTAGCATTATTTAATATATTACCATTTATTGAGTTTCTTGAAGAAACTCCATTGTTGAGGAAATTAATGTTTTCCATCTTTAAGTTTCCATTGTTTATGATTGCAGAATCAGAAGTTGCTTTACAATCTTTAAAGGTGAAATTGGCAAAATTAACTTTAATTCCACTTCCAATGGTTATTACATTTGTGTTTATAGTAGGTATGAAAACTACTTCTTCTTTATCTTCACCTATTATTGAAAGATCTTTGTTAATATCAATATGATTTAATTCATATGTTCCTTTTGAAACGTGTATTGTTGAATTTGAAGATATTTTATCCAAATTATCATTGTTTATTGATTTATATGGTGATTCCAAACTTCCATCTTCATTTTGACTTTGTGAATTAGAATCTACATAAACCATTTGTTTTTGTGTTAATATGTTGCTATTAATATCATTACTTGTTGTTTCCTGCAAATTAGTTGAAAAATCAGCATCATCAGTTGATGTTGCAGAAATAGCATTTAATGATAAGATTATTAAGATAAAACATGAAATTAAAATGATTTTTTTATTTTTCAATTCTTATCACCTTTTTTTGTTGTTAAGTAGTTGTTTAATGTAAAAAATTTTAAAAAAAAATAAAAAAGAAAAAAAAAGAGGGATATTTAAAAATGTACAATACTCTATTAAGATCTATTATTAGGTCTTGTGAATCCGAAGAAGAATATTAATAATAAACCTATTATGAATAATAGATATCCTATAGATATTTCAGATTGTGGCGTTGCTGGTTGTCCAATGTTTTTCTTGACAACTTCATACATTGCAACTGCACCAGCAGTAGTACCTGAATCGCCTCCAGATGTTGCAGATCCAGAAGTTACTGTGATTCCTGTTAATGCTACATCACCAGAATCTGGTGATAAAGTACTTGAAGGTTGTGAGTCTGCAGGTGTGTCTGGAGTATCTGGACTATCCGGCGTGTCCGGAGTTTCAGGACTATCCGGAGTATCTGGAATCTCTGGTGTGTCTGGAGTTTCAGGACTATCCGGAGTATCTGGTTCATCACCAGCACCTGATTTTGTTTCTTCGGTTGAATTTTGAACTTGTTGTTGAGGCTCATCTGAAGGATTAGTTATGTTTTGTTCAGTATCATTAACCTTTGTATCATTTTGGGTAGGTACTGGAACAATTACTTCAGTTGTATTCTCAACCGGCTCAACCACTTCAGTATCATTCTTAACATCAGGAACCTCAGGAGTAGTCGTATTCTCAACCGGCTCAACCACTTCAGTATCATTCTTAACATCAGGAACC
>OCTW011585117.1_pt1 | contig 12932 bp, 10 predicted proteins | sample 1539671 | NCBI WGS metagenome assembly OCTW01 (sample SAMN02144230, study PRJEB22623) | gut metagenome | biome: sheep rumen | host: Ovis aries | place: New Zealand | reverse complement strand
CCTGGGAAGCCAAATGGAACGCCATGTCCAAAACGGAGAAAAAGCGCTGGACCTACGAAAACGTGGAACTCCCCCGCATCATGCGCCGCCAGGATTCCATCCTCAAGGTGAAGGACAGCCTCCAGCGCATCAAGGACAGCATTCTTGAGAATACGCCACGTATCCTGGAAACCAGTTTCCTTCCGGATTCCCTCCTGTACAAGCGCCTGGTGACCTGGCGTCACAACCGCCTGTACAACAGCATAGAGACCTTCGAGTGGGACACGACGGCCAACTACCACTTCTACGACTATCCCTTCATGCGGAAGGACGTGGGCGCCACCTGGCTGGGCATGCCCGGCAGCGCCGTCCAGCAGTACAACTTCTTCCGTCGGCAGGACGAAGAGTCCGTCAGTTTCTACCGCGCCATGGAAGGGTGGACCTACACGCCGGAAAACCTTACCCAGTGGAACACCAAAACGCCGTACACGGAGCTGGAATACTACGGTAACCTGCTGAGCAACAGCAGCCTGAGCTCGGACAACTTCCGAGTGTTCACCACGCAGAACATCCTGCCCAGCCTCAATGTCGCCCTGGAGATGAAGCGGTACGGCGGTGCCGGAACGCTCAAGAACGAAGAAACCAAGAACCGCACCTATTTCGTGGCCGGGAACTATCTGGGACGCAAGTATCTGGCCCATGGCGGATTCATCTACAACATCATTTCCCGCCAGGAAAGCGGTGGTATGCTGGACACCAAAATGGTACGGGACACCACGGTGGACGTCCGCGAAATCGACATCAGCCTGGCAGCCGCCACCAACAGCTACCGGAAGATGACATTCTTCTACGACCAGAGTTACCGCATTCCCTTTGACTTCATCGAGAAGCTCCGTCACCGGGGAGACACCACCTGGCAGAAACCGGACACGCTGAACCGGGACATCACGACGGGCTTCATCGGCACCTCCTCGGAATTCACCACGTACAGCAAAAGATACGCGGACAAGACCTCGTCGGCCCTTTCGGAATTCTACAACGGGGTATTCAACATCCACCCCGAAAAGAGTGCCGATTCGCTGCGGACCATGCGGCTGGACAACCGCATTTTCGTGCGTCTGCAGCCCTGGAAGGAAGACGCGCTCGTCTCCAAGGTGGAAGGCGGTATCGGAGACCGCTTCCAGACCTTCTACCTGCAATCTCCCAACGAGGTCCTTTACAAGAGTTCCAACCACAAATGGAACAGCCTTTATGTCTATGCCGGCGCGGAAGGACGGCTGAGCAAATACCTTTCCTGGGATGCCACCGGCCTGTATAATTTTGCCGGGCAGGAAGCCAACGACTTCTCTATCAAGGCCAACGCCACGCTGAACCTCTATCCGTTCCGCCGGCAGCCCAAAAGCCCCATCAGCCTCAGGGCGGCGTTTGAAACCAAGTTGAAAACCCCGGATTTCTACCAGCAGCATTTCTATTCCAACCACTTCCGCTGGGAAAACGACTTCAGCAAGACGTCCACCACCAGAATCCACGCAACGCTGGACATTCCCAAGTGGGAACTGAAGGCGCAGCTGGGGTATGCCCTGGTGGCCGGTCATGTCTATTATGACACCCTGGGCATCGTGCGGCAGCATGCTCCGGCCCTGAGCATCCTCTCCGCCGGGCTCACCAAGAATTTCACCCTGGGCCCCGTGCACCTGGACAACTCGGCCCTGTTCCAGCTCTCTTCCGACAAAGAAGTGCTGCCGCTTCCTTCCCTGGCGCTCAACCTGCGCTGGTACCTCCAGTTCAATATCGTGGATCCCAAAGTCCTCCAGCTCCAGCTGGGGGTGAATGCCCGGTACACCACACTGTGGTATGCCCCGTCCTATAATCCGGTTGCCGGTGTCTTCACCCTTCAGAAAGAGGAAACCTACGGCAACTGTCCTGTCTTCGACGTGTTCATCAACGCCCAGTGGAAGAAATGCAGCGTGTTCCTGAAACTGGAAAACGCCGGCAACGGATGGCCCATGGATCGGCACGATTACTTCACCGCACACCGGTACATCCAGACGTCCCGTGTCATCAAGTTCGGCATTTCGTGGCCGTTCTATCCCCGCCTGGGCGCACAGAAGACCCTGTCCGAACGGGCCGGATCCGGCTTCGGCAGCGCGGGCGGAGACCCCAGCGGCGACGCCAGTGGCGGCCGGTCGTCCTCCAGAAGCAGAAGCCGCCGATGAAACACCGCGTCCTGTACTATGCCCTCGGCCTGTCGGCCTTGCTGCTTCTGGCACCGGTCCTGAGTCCGCAGCATCCCGTTCCGGAAAACAATTTCCTGGAAGAATTCCCGGCGACACCCATTCCGGAGGGCCTTTCCACTTACGAGCATATCATCCGCCATGCGGCCGGCAATACCGGCTGGGACTGGCGCCTGATCGCCGCCATCATCTACCACGAGTCCCGCTTTCACAACGAAGCCCACTCCTCCAAAGGAGCCACCGGACTCATGCAAATCCGAAGCAGCCGCTATTCGCAGGATTCGCTCCTGATTCCCGCCGTGAACATCTCCATCGGCACGGAATACCTCAAAAAGCTGGGAAAGATGTTTCCGGCGGCCAGCCGCGAAGACAGCCTCAAATTCGCCCTGGCGGCCTATAACCTGGGGGACGGCAATATCCGGAAACTCATCGCCCAGGCCGATTCCGCCGGTCTGGACCCCACGTACTGGGAACTGGTGGCCCACATGCTGCCGGAAGGGCACCACACGTCCAGCTATGTGAACAACGTGTTGAGGACTTACGACAGCTACTGTTCCCGGCTTCCCCGCTGAAGCGCCTCTTCATGGGCCTTTTCATAGAGCTCCCAGGAATTGAACAGATTCTGCCAGATGGCATACAGCCCGCCCGCGACCGAGGTGACCGGCGTCATGTAATTGTATCCCAGCCAGATCAGGAATCCCGTGTTCTTCTGTCCGAGGGCCTGTCCGGCCGTGAGTCTCTCCACCTTTTCCCTTCCCATCCGCCGGCCGGCAAAGAACTGTAAGAAACAGCTGACGAGCGAAACCAGCACGATGCCTGCCACGGCCGAGCGGCCCAGCCCGCTGAGCAGGAGGGCCCGCGTTGCCAGAATCATGGCCAGGGTGAGCCCCACGCCCCACACATAGAACGAGTTGGAAGCCCAGCGCATCAGGGTCCGTTGCAGTTTGCGGGTGGTGTAGCGGATGAGCCAGGCCACCAGGCCGGGCAGGATAAGCACCGGGAACACTTTCAGGGCAATGTGTCCCACATAGGACCAGAAATCCATGGTGGCCGACGGATTCACCAGCGGAATCACCAGCGGAATCAGGAAGGTGGCCGCCACGTTGATGAGCACCACATAGCTTACGGTTCCCGCAAGATTTCCGCCCAGGCGGTCGGTGATGACCCCGGCGGCCGATGCCGTGGGGCAAATCATGCACAGCATCGCACATTCCAGCAGCATGCGGAGCGTGCCGCCGGTAAAGGCCACCAGAGCGGCCAGCGCCAGGAACGACAGAATCTGGACAGCCAGGGCATACAGATGCCATCGGCTCAGTCTGAGATCGTGCGGGGAAATCTTCACAAACTGGAAAAACAGCAGGAAGGCGATTACAAGACGCTGCCCTTCCGACACCAGCGGATGCAGCCAAGGGCCCAGATGGTGCAGGCCCGGCATAAAATGATAGACAAGGTACAGGCTGATTCCCAGCACAATCGCGCAGGGAAGCATCCACTCTTTCAGAAAATGCAGCATCCTATTCATGTCCGGGAGCCAGCGGGCCGAAAAGTCTGTCCAGCCAGGGGTCCGTGATTTTCATGCACAGACCGGTAAGCAAGGCCTGGATGAGCGTCCCTTCCCGAATGACATTGGTGAAGCCGTTGCCGGTAAGAAGGCCGAAGGCAAACCAGGCGAAACCGGCGGTGACCGCCACCAGGACAACGTCGAAGATGACTTTCATCGTGCTGAAAGACTTTCCCGTAACGGTGCTCAGCACGGCCGTGGTCATATCGCCGGCCAGAATCCAGCCCTTTCCCAGCACCTCGATCTTGATGCCGACGGCAGCGATGACCACCGCGGCCAGGCTCAACAGGATTTGCACGCCGTAGTCCGTTGCCGGGGAGCCGATGGCATCCAGCAACCAGATGAAAGCATCGCAAAGATAGCCGAAAACGAAGGCGGCAGGAATCTGCATCAGATAGCTGAGCTTGAAATCTTTCCTCAGAAGAATCATCTGCATGAAAATGAAAAACAGATGCATGATCCAGGTGAAAGTGCCCACCGAAATACCCGTCCAGCGCAGGTTCAGAATGGTAGGCGGACACGAAGGCGGGGAAATTCCCAGATTGGATTTGATGGAAACGGCCACACCGAAGGCGATGATGACAAGTCCCAGGGTGGAAATCCCATATCGGATCAGGATATCTTTGATTTTCATAAAATTCGCTTAAAGGGATGCAAATATCCGCATTATTGTGTAATTTTGCAAACTGCACCGCCGATTACTTTAAATAATAATATATGAAAAAGTCTGTTATCGTTATGATGTCATTTCTTGCGTTTGCAGCCTGTGCTCCCAAAAACACGGTCCCTGCATTGGATTTGACCTATCTGGACACCGAAACCAGCCCCAAGGTGGATTTCTATCAGTATTCCACCGGTGGCTGGCAGGCCAACAATCCTCTCCGTCCGGAGTTCCCCCGCTACGGCAGTTTTGACGCCATCCGCGAACGTACCCAGGAAAACCTCAACGCCCTCTTCGAGAGCATGACCACCCTGGAAGCCCAAAAAGGCACCGTGGACCAGAAAATCTCCGACCTGTACAAAATGGCCCTGGATTCCACCACCCGCAATGCCCTGGGCGCAGAACCCATCCAGCCCTACATCGCCGAAATCCAAGCCGTCCAGACCCGCGACCAGCTGGTCGGCCTGATGGGAAAAATGGGGCGTTACGGAGACGGAGGCTTCTTTGACAGCGGCGTACAGGCCGATCTGGCCAACAGCGAAATGCAGGTCCTGTATCTGGGCCAGGGCGGCCTGGGAATGGGAGACCGCGACTATTACCTGAAAGAGGAGAACAAGGCCCTGTACGACGGTTATCAGGCCTTCCTGGTCAAGGTGCTCAGCCTGGCCGGAATAGAAGATGCCCAGACCCTTGCACAGAAAGACATGGCCATCGAAACCGAACTGGCCCGGATTTCCTGGACCCGCGAGCAGAACCGTGACATGCAGGCCATCTACAACCCCATGTCCAGCCAGGAAATCTACAAGCGCTGGCCCGGCCTCCGCTTCGACAAATACTGCGCTCCCGCCGGCATCCCCGACCAGGAGAAAATCATCGTTGAGCAGCCTTCCTACTTCGACGGTCTTTCCGCCATGATGGAAAAGGCCGATCTGGAAACCCTGAAGGCATACCTTCTGTGCCAGTTCGTGGCCGGCCAGGCCGGAGCCCTCTCCGACGATTTCTACACCGCATCCTGGGAGTTCTTCTCCCATCAGATGGGCGGCGCCAAGGAGCAGCAGCCCCGCTGGAAGCGTGCCATGAGCGTTCCCAACAGCCTCCTCGGAGAAGCCGTGGGAGAGATGTATGTGAGCCGCTACTTCCCCGAGAGCTCCAAACAGAAGATGGTCACCCTCGTGGAGAATCTCCGCACCGCCCTGGGCGAGCACATCGACGCCCTGGAGTGGATGAGCGACACCACCAAGGTGCGCGCCCGCGAAAAACTGGCCGCCTTCACCGTGAAAATCGGCTATCCCGACAAATGGAAGGACTACAGCACCCTGGACATCGACCCGTCCAAGACCTATTACGAGAATCTCCGCAATGCCAGCGCCTGGTATGTGAAAGACAACCTGAACAAGCTGGGCAAGCCCACTGACAAGACGGAATGGGGCATGACGCCACAGACGGTGAACGCGTACTACAATCCCACCACCAACGAAATCTGCTTCCCGGCCGCCATCCTCCAGAAACCGTTCTTCGATCCCGATGCGGACGACCCCGTGAACTACGGCGGCATCGGCGTCGTGATCGGCCATGAAATGTCCCATGGCTTTGACGACCAGGGTTCCATGTTCGACGCCAACGGCAATATGGTGAACTGGTGGACGGCCTCCGACAAGGCCAAATTCGATGCACTCGGCGACAAGCTGGCCGCCCAGTTCGACGAGGTGGAAATCCTTCCCGGCGTCCATGCCAACGGCCGCTACACGCTTGGCGAGAACATCGGCGACCACGGCGGCCTTTCCATCGCCTACAGCGCCATGGAGAACGCCCTCAAGGGCAAGGATGTGAAACCCATCGACGGCTTCACCCCCGCCCAGCGCTTCTTCCTGAGCTATGGCGCCATCTGGGCCCAGAACATCACCGACCAGGAGAAGGCCCGTCTCACCAACATGGACCCGCACTCCCTGGCCGAAAACCGCGTCAATGTATCTGTCCGTAACTTCCAGACCTTCTTCGACGCCTTCGACATCCACGAGGGAGACCCGATGTTCCGTCCGGAAGAGGAACGCGTCCATATTTGGTAGCGGAGCGCTTCATATCGCGGAAACTTAAATTCCAAGGAAACGTGGCGGCGGTGGCTATCGCCGTCAGTTTCTTTGTCATCATCGTGGCTGTGGCCGTCACGTCCGGATTCCGGCACACCATCCGGCAGGGAGTGGCGGCCATGACCGGTGATATCCGGATCGCCCCGCTCGTGAGCGGGAGTTCCGAGCCTGTTTCCATGCCCCGCCACCTTCCCGGGGAGAAAGACATCCTTGCCCTGCCGAGCGTGAAGGAAATCGTCCCCGCCGTCGTCCGGGCCGGCATCGTGAAAAACGGAGACATCGTCCACGGCGTCATCGTAAAAGGAACGGAAAGGGCCGATTCCGCCCTCGCCGTCAGCATCCCTCACAGGCTCCGGGAAATCACCGGACTGGGTGTGGGTGACGACCTGACGGTCTATTTCGTGGGAGAGAAGGTGCGGGTGCGGAAATTCCGCATTTCCGAGGTCCACCGCGATCTCATGGAGCTGGACGACAATCTGCTTGTCTATGCCGGAATCGAGGATATGCAGCGCCTCAACGGATGGTCTTCCGAAGAGGTTTCCTGCCTGGACATCTTCACGGATGCGCTTGCTCCCGAGTCCCTGGTCCGGTCCGTCGGCCCCCTGGCGGAGGACTATTACGTCAGCTCCTCCCGCCAAACCTATCCGCAGGTATTCGAGTGGCTCAACCTGCTGGACTTCAACGTATTCATCATTCTTTTCCTGATGACGGTGGTGGCCGGATTCAACATGGTGAGCGGCCTTCTTATCATGCTCCTGAGGAATATTTCCACCATCGGCACGCTAAAAACCCTGGGGATGGACGACCGCGCCGTAGGAAGGCTGTTCGTCCGCATCGGCGCAGAGGCTGTTCTCAAAGGGATGCTCATCGGGAATGCCCTTGCCCTCCTGTTCTGCCTCATTCAGGGCACCACGCATCTCATTCCCCTGGACCCGGACAACTACTTTGTCTCCTGGGTGCCGGTCCACGTCAGCCTGCCGTGGATTCTTGCGGCCGACGCCGTCGCTTTCCTGGGCATTCTCGCCCTCCTGTGGCTTCCTTCCCGGATGGTTGCGGGCATAGACCCCGCCAAGACTGTAAAGGCCGATTAAATCCGGGCCTCGCGGAAAACTTCCAGAATGGAAGGATAGGTGTTTTTCAGGAACGGAGGCAGGGAGGATTTGGCCACCCAGGCCGCCTTGGCAATGTCTTCTTCCCGCTGGGGCGTGAGGTTGGTGGGGTCCGTGTAGAGCATGTCATACCACCAGGTGTGCTTGAGGTGCCACTGCCCCTGCCGGAAATACACGTGGTCGGTGATGCAGATGAGGCGCCGCAGGTCCAGCTGGTCCACACCCGTTTCTTCCTGCACCTCCCGCATGGCGCACACTTCGATATCCTCGCCTTCCTCCTGATGCCCCTTGGGCAGGTCCCAGCGTCCATTCCGTGAAATGAGCAGGAAATCCCCCCGGCGGTTGCTCACAAGCCCTCCGGCCGCATTCACTTCCCTGAACTCCGAACAAATGCGCCGGTACGTGCGTTCGATATCCTCCGTAGGGATATAGATGCGCGACAGGGTGTCCTGCACCTCGAACATGCGCACCAGGGCGTGGATATCCAGGATTTCCCCGACATGGAACTCCACGGAGTTGGGGTCGGCCAGGGCTTCCTCGGAGGGAGAACAAATGATGATGCAGCGTTTCTCGAAGTAGATTTTGTGCATGGTTTTTGCTATATTTGCAGCACGCAAAGATAAGCAATTATGACTGAAATCGAAAGCAAACACGGCATCGTCTCCCGCCAACCGTACGAGATGTACATGTCCTTCGTGGACTTACAGAACTTCCAGCGCATGCTTCCGGAAGACAAGCGGGACATGGTCACGGCCGATTACGACACCCTCACCGCCACGGTGCAGGGATTCCATATCGGCGTCAAAGTACATCAGAGGGTTCCGTATTCCCGGATTGAACTGGTGGACTTCGACGCACCTTTCGCCTTCCACGTGATCCTGCATTTCGAGCCCGCCCGGGAAGACCCTTACAAAACGGATTTCTGGATCAACGTCGAGGCCGACCTGAATCTCATGATGAAGATGATGCTCTCCGGCAAGGTGAAAGAAGCCCTGGACAAGGTGGTGGACGGACTGGTGGACGCCTCCAACGGCAAAATGCCGGAAGGCTTCGATCCGGCACAGTGGGCCCGATAGGATCTTCGATAGAATGACTGGTTTTCCCGAAGGATTTCAGGAGTTGCTTGCCCGTTCCGTTGGAAAGGAGCGGGCCGGCAGCGTCTTGGAAGCCCTGCAGGGTCCGCCTTCGGTGTCGGTGCGCCTGAACCCTTCCAAACTGCGGGACTGTCCTTTCCCGGAAGCCGTCCCCGTTCCCTGGAGTCCCTGGGGATTCCTTCTCAAGGAGCGTCCCGTCTTCACGCTGGACCCGTTTTTCCACGCAGGGGCCTACTATGTCCAGGATACATCGGCCATGTTCGTGGGACACCTCTTCCGCCAGCTGGAACTGGAGGCCGATGCCGTGGTGCTGGACCTCTGCGCCGCTCCGGGCGGAAAAACCACCGACATCGCCGCTTCCCTGAGGGAACGCTTCGGAGACCGCTTCACCCTGCTTGCCAACGAAGTGATGCGAAGCCGTTACGGCATCCTCCGTTCCAATGTGGAAACCTGGGGAGACCCCCGCGTGGGAACGGTTTCCCGCGACCCTTCCGCCTTCGGGCAGACCCCCCTGTTCGATGTCATCGTGGCCGATGTCCCCTGCTCCGGCGAAGGGATGTTCCGGAAAGACGCCCAGGCCGTGGCGGAATGGTCCCCGGCCACGGTGGAATTCTGCGCGGCCCGCTCCCGCCGCATCCTCCGGGATGTCTGGCCCGCCCTCAAGCCCGGCGGATGGCTCCTGTACTCCACCTGCACCTTCAACCACCTCGAAAATGACGAGACCGTAGCCTGGATTGCCCGGGAACTGGGGGCCGATATCCTTCCGCCCCACGACGAATCTCCGGCCACCGGCACCGGACACGGTTACCTGATGCTCCCCGGGAGCGTCCCGGGAGAAGGCCAGTACGCCGCCGTTGTCCGAAAATACGGCCGCCCGGAGGGCATCCGTGGCGCCAACCCCTTCTCCCTTTTCCGGGCCGAAGTCCCCGCCCCCGAATGGACCGGCTCCCGCTGGAACCTCAGCCGCGAAGAGGCGCTCCGCTACCTTCACGGCGACGCCCTGGTGCTGGCTCCGGAGGCGCCCGTCGGCCCGCTCACCCTCTGTTACGAAAACTTGCCGCTGGGCCCCGCCAAGAATCTGGGGAAGCGCTGCAACAACCTCTACCCCAAAGCAAAACGAATTAGAATGGATATCCGATGAAAAAAATCTTTGTCATCCTTTTAAGTCTTTCGCTGCTCGTGCCCGCCTTCGGGCAGGAGACCTATTCCCAAGATGAATTCCTGCGCCGCTACAACAACCTCACCGAAAGGGTGGGCGCCAGCGGAGTGGGCGTGGAAACCCTCCTGAACAAGTGGGAAGAGGCCTGGCCGGACGACGTCAACCACCGCCTGGCCCGCTTCTCCTTCTGCTTCAACCGCTGCCAGTCCTCCAGGATTGTGCCGATGGACCGGGATCGCTACCTGGGCAATCCCCCGCTGATTCCCATGACCGATTCCCTGGGAAAGAAAGTGAATTACTTTGAGGTGTATGATTACGACGACGAGCTGTTCGCCAGCGCCAACTCGGCCATCACCCAGGCCATTGCCGCCCGGGAGAACCGCCTGGACTGGCGTTTTATCAAGATAAACGCCCTCATGGCCTACGAAAAGGAAGAGCCGGAAATGGCCCTCCAGGAACTCAAGGCCCTGGCCGACTACAACTTCAAGCGGAACCCCGACTGGGAGCACGACCAGATGGGGAAAGTTTCTCCCGAGCAGTTCAAGGGTCTCATGCAGGACTATTGCGTGGCCCTGTTCCAGATTGGCAGCACTTCTTCGGCCGAAGCCTTCCGTTCCCTCTCCGAGCACATGCTGGGCTACTGCAAGGACGAGCCGATGTTTCTGGACAACCTGGGCTCCTATTATCTTGTCAAGAAAGACTACAAGAAAGCCCGGAAATACTTTGACCAGGTACTCAAGAAACATCCCGGGGACATGACGGCCCTGAAGAACGGCATCCTCATGGCCAGGAGCCGGAAGGATGTGAAACTGGAGAAGAAATATCTTAGCCTGATGGCCGCCCACGGAGAGACGGAGACCGACCGGATGTCGGCCCAGACGCGCCTGAAAGCCTACGAAAAAAAGTAGTGAAACTATTTTCCGAAAAGTACCGTATATTATAAGTATCACAAATACGGAGTACATGAAACTTTCACAATTCAACTTCGATCTTCCCAAGGACCGTATCGCCCAGGAGCCTCCCCGCTGGAGGGACGAGGCCCGTCTGATGGTCCTCCACAAGGACAGCGGTGAAATCGAGCACCGCCTTTTCAAAGACATCATAGACTATTTCGGAAAAGGAGATGTTTTCGTCCTCAATGACACCAAGGTTTTCCCCGCCCGCCTGTACGGCAAGAAGGAGAAGACCGGGGCCGACATCATGGTACTCCTCCTGAGGGAACTCAACCGGGAGCAGCGTCTCTGGGACGTCATCGTGGATCCCGCCCGAAAAATCCGCATCGGCAACAAGCTGTACTTCGGGGAAGACGAGTCCATGGTGGCGGAAGTGATAGACAATACCACTTCCCGCGGCCGTACCCTCCGTTTCCTCTTCGACGGGTCCTACGAAGACTTCAAGGAGGCCCTTTTCTCCCTCGGAGAGCCGTATGTTCCGGAATGGGTCAAGGAAAAGACCGCCCCGGAAGACGTGGAGAATTATCAGACCGTGTTCGCCGCCAACGAAGGGGCCGTGAGCGCTCCGGCCGCCAGCCTGCATTTCAGCCGTGAACTGTTCAACCGCATGATTTTGAAGGATATCGAAAAGGCTTTCATCACCGTGCACATGGGCATCGGCCATTTCCGCACCGTCGATGTGGAAGACCTTTCCAAGCATCGCATGGATTCCGAGCGCCTCATTATCCCGGAGCAGGCCGCCAGCGTCATCAACAAGGCCAAGCGGACGGGCCACAAGGTATGCGCCATCGGCGCCACCGTCATGCGCGGCCTGGAAACGTATGTCACCACCACCCACGAGGTGAACGCCTACGACGGATGGACCAACAAATTCATCTTCCCTCCCTATCAGTATTCCGTGCCGGATGCCATCGTTTCCAACTTCCACCTCCCGCAGAGCACCATGCTCATGAGCGTGGCCGCCTTCGGCGGTTACAAGCCGGTGATGGCCGCCTATGAAGAGGCCATCAAGGAAGGGTACAAATTCGGCCCGTACGGAGACGCCCTCCTGATCGTTTAGTCTGTTGTATCAGAAGATTTGTCTTCTGATTCGACAATCAGCACCTGAAACAACGCAATCTTTTTTACGATTGCGTTGTTTTTTGTTTTGGAGCCGTATCTTGCGGCATGAATATTCCTGACGAAACCCTGGCGCTGTGCGCCCTGAACAAGATTTTCGGCTATCATCCCCGGCTGGCACTGCAACGGATTGCGCAGGCCGGCAGTGCCCTGGCCCTTTTTGACGGCTCGCATACGGAAGGGGAACTCCATCCTGAACTCCTGAGCCGCCTGGTGCCCCGGGAACTGGAATGGGCACAGAAAGAACTGGAACGCGTGCGGGAAGGCGGATTCCGCTTTATCGGCCTCCTGGACGAAGATTATCCGTCGGCTCTCCGGGAAATCCCGGACCCTCCGCTGGGACTGTACCTGAACGGGACCTCCAGCCCGGCTGAGATTTTTGAAATGAGGCCCCTGGTGGCCTTCGTGGGGACCCGGGACCTGAGCCCTTACGGAAAAGCCTGGTGTGAAAAGCTGGTGAAGGCCCTCGCCGAGACCCGGGCGCAGCCGGCCATCGTGAGCGGCCTGGCGCTGGGGGCCGACGGGGTGGCCCACCGGACCGCCCTGCAATGCGGGCTGCCCACCGTCGGCGTCATGGCCACCGGCATCGAGACCGTATATCCCCGGCAGCATGAACGGCTGGCCATGGACATGGTTCGGAGCCCTTCCGGAGCCCTTGTCACGGATTACCCCCTGGACACAGCTCCCGTGGCCCTCAACTTTGTCCGTCGCAACCGGATCATCGCCGGCCTTTCCCGGGCCGTGGTGGTGATTGAATCCAAGAGCAGGGGCGGTTCGCTGATGACCGCCAAATACGCCGTGGAATACAGCCGGGAGGTGTTTGCCGTACCCGGCCGCCTGGAAGACCTCCGCAGCGCAGGCTGCAATTCCCTCATCCGCACCCAGATGGCCCAGATTGTCACTTCAGCCGAGGATCTGGTGGACTCCCTGGGCATGGGCGGCAGCCGGCGGCACCGCGCCGCCGGCGGGGCCTGGG
>OCTW011343357.1_pt1 | contig 12932 bp, 10 predicted proteins | sample 1539671 | NCBI WGS metagenome assembly OCTW01 (sample SAMN02144230, study PRJEB22623) | gut metagenome | biome: sheep rumen | host: Ovis aries | place: New Zealand | reverse complement strand
AGCGGGGAGGGCATCGATCCTGTTTTTGATTTGTTCCATCACTGAATTCTTCATAGTTTTTGTCCCCAATAGTATATATTTTTAGGGACACTTTTCAATAGGGTTGACCATAGTGCCAACAATTTGACACTTTTATCGGATTCCAGCCACTACTAACAACAGGTTGCCTGATTGGCACAGTCACCACTTATCTTTAGGAAGTGACCAAGAGGTACATGGAGGTCTGTCCAGGGTCGGCGGTTCGATTCACGACTAGACATAGAAATGACACTCTGCATCGAACAAATTCGATGAAAAAGCCCCAACACGTGGAACTTATTTAGGTTAACTGGTGGCTAAGGGGAATAATCAGGGGTGAAATATATCATTCGATGCTATCTAGATAATACTGTTTTGCTATCACGTTTTGACCCGTGCAACTTTCAATAATCTCACGTTGTTGCATATTTGTGACACGCATGGGTTTATAGTAAGCACATCACAAGTATATAAGAGGTGCCATTATGCCATATAGAGACGAGTTCATGCGGAAGCTGCAACAGCTTCGCGAATACAAGACCTTTTGGGAGACCAACCAGCAAGAGGCGTTGAAGATCAAAAACATCATCCCCGCCAAGGAAGCCTCCACCCAGCTCGGCCGCTTCATGATGTTGCTCAGTAATTCCGATGAGCTTTACGGGGGCAAAGAAGCCCGCCAACAATTCCTAAGGGAACACGCCGACATATTGCCTAACGGCCGCTTTCCCCACATCTCCACCAGCCCCGAGCATTGCCAAGTCACGATCGCCGAGGCGGATTACGAAAAGATCTTCGACCTCCTCGACGAGAAGTTCAAAGATAACCCCCAGGTGCTCGAGGACCTCTTCAACGTGAAAGCCGCCCCCGATTACCGTGGCTACCGCCATCCGATGGAGAACCTCATCAACGACATCAAATCCGACGTCGATCGCCTCTATGAGGAAGAAAACATCAAAGCCGAACTTAAGGCCGCCCTAGATTTCTCCAACGAGGAACTCATCGAGAAAACCGGCACCAACTTCTTCGACAACGTCATCGACGCCAACTCCAACATGCGTTCCATGCAGGCGAGGCGCGAATTCGACTCCTTCGTGTTGAAAAACGGACTCGACCCCGACAAAGTCAAGAACAAGACCACCCTCCTCACCGTAATAAGCCCCGGCGTGGATAACCACCCCGAGAACTACGAGACCTTCAAGCCCTTCCTCGACATGGGCATCACCTATGACGCGGACTATAAATCCAAGCTTCTGCAGCTTGACGCCTTATGCCAGCAAGAAGGTTTGCTCACCAACCCCATGGGTGGAGAGACCGGCTTCAAGGAATATAGCCTCGCCGATTACTTCCAGAAGAACTACGCCTTAAAGAAAGCCCTCACCGACTATTCCAAGCTCACCGACGACGCGGATAGAAAAGTTGCCCTCGCCGACATCAAGACCCTCACCGAGGAAGTCAAGGAAGTCACCGGCAAATACGAGAAGGTGTTCGACTTTATCGAAAAGAACTTCGACCTCGAAAACGTCTCCCTCTCGGGCAACGTCTATTCCGGCCGTCCGGGCAGCGTCCCCGACGGCGACCTAGAGAAATGGCGTCCCAACCTCCCGCCCAAGTTCGACTTCGAGAAGAGCCCCGCCGTCATCTTCCTCAGTGGCTTCACTCAGCTAAAGTCCGCCTGTATCGCCGAAAAGGCGACGTTGCAGGAATATCTCGATGACCCCGTCAACGTGTATCTGCGCGGCGCGAAGGAATATTCTGACGCCGACGACCGGAAGATCTACCTCCCCCGCAGCGAAGAGAATACCTTAGGCAAGAGGATGGCCCACGCCTTCTACTATTCCACCTCATCCTATAGCGAGATCCGTTCCGTCTCCATGATGGGCGGGCGTGGCATGGAGTTCCTCTATAACACCTCCCCCAATGACGACAAGACCACCGGTAACGTCATCAAGAGTCAGATCATCAAGGAATTCACCAAAGCCTATAATCATGATCCCGGTCTCTTCTTCGGCAACTCCCTCACCCCCAACGCGGACGTCATCAAGAACATCTTCGTCGCCGGCGATGAGGTCGATAATCTCAGGCAATTAAGCCCCAATTACATCAACGACGACTACAAGGTGGACCCCTATCTCAAGGACTATTCCCAAGCCGTCAAAGGCCGTGGCAACGTCCCCGTCGACGTCGAATACCGCCGCATCATGAACACCATGAGGGAATGCTTCCAGGAGCAAGAGGAGATGAGCAACCATCCCGAGACCTACCTCAAGCGGCAAGGCGACTCCATGGAGCATTTCGCCCAAGGCGCCATCATCGCCGCCGGAAGGCAGTATTTCGCCGACTATCTCCGCCAGAACAACCTTAGCCTCGATAGCGTCCAAGACGAAGCCTTACGCGCCGAGATGCGCGACTTCATGGCCGATCCGGTCCAGACCTTCAACGACCACCACTTCCAATTCACCGAGGATACCATCGATGACCTCGACAAAGTCAAACGCGACTGCAAAAACGCCCTCGCACCCTGTGTCAAGAAAAACGCCGGCACCTTCATGGAGAAGTTCGAGCAGAACAACCACAAGCCTAACGGCTATAACGTCGGCAAGGACATCGAGACCATCCTCCAGGATAACCGCGGCGGTTGGTGGGAACGCTTTAGGGGCACCACTTCCAAGCAATACCAGGCCTTAGTCAAAGCCGCCGACCCCTATGGCCCCGTCAAAGGCGACAAAGAGGCGATGTATCACTGCGCGAAGGCCTACCGTGCCTATAAGCTCCCCGAGGGGCGTCGCTTCGAATCTCTAAGCAAAACCGCGAAGAAGCGCATCGAGTTCTGCGATTCGATCATCAACGCCTACGAGCAGGAAAAGGCCGCCGAAGTCGCCGCGAATAACCCCGCGCCGGTAAGCGAAGCGGAGAACAACAACATCATCATCGACCAGAACGATTTCCAGAGCCAACTCCAAAACGACGTCGGTCCCAAAGAGACCAAAGATGAGAAGGTCGAGGACATCAACGAAGAAGTGGAAGAGAAAGATCCCCTCGAGGAAAGCGCAACCATATAAATACGCGCTCGGCGTCGATTCCACCCCCGATCCCCATAACCCCGAATTCGCCTTCTCCGATGGGTTGCATCTCCGTTGTCACATCAGAAGTTACAGAGCAAAAAAGGCAATACGCCTTTTGGAAAGTGAGTCGGTTCCGGCTCACTTTTCCTTTTGCTTCCCCTATCCAAAGTCCTATCCTTCAAGGCTACGTTTCGTCAGCTTAACGAAGCCCCACCATGCATCACCATCATCACCACCATCACATAGCCGCAACAAATCATCGACATCATCACCGGTTCCACCACTCATCCACCGCGTCAAATGAACCATTGACCTATGAATGGCATGTCAAAGTCGCGAAAGCATCGATCATAATCTGTTTCTTCATCATTTTCTTCTCTATTTCTTTGATGATTGGCTTATCCTATCTGGTTTTGTCTTCGGACGATATCCCCAATCTCTTGTCGATCCCCTTTATTCTCTTCCCCACGATCGTCCTTATCGTCAGCACCATTCACGTCGAGACTGTTGCAATGTTGAGCTTAAAATGACTTCTTAACTTCTCAAAATTTTTTGCGAAGTCTTGAGAAGTATTGCGAAGTCTACTGTCGCTGCCCAAGCCCAACCATCCAGCTTTGCACAAAACCATCCATCCTGACGATGCAGTCGCGACCGTATAGAAACCGATCTGACCAAGCATCAGGTCTTTTTCTTTACGCCGACGTCAATCCCGCCAGACGCCCACGCCGCCGACCCAAGTTTTCCCCAACCTTGTATATAACCGCCGACGACAGCCTTCCGACCGGCCGCCCAAATCGTAGCCCGCGCAGCTACTTTCAGATCATGTAGTCACACGCCCATAAACAAGCCATACAAGCTCCACGTCGCATCGAATCGATCAGTCTAAGCAAACATCTACAGACCCTCGAAAAAAGTCCACAGACCGACTTTGACTGACCATCCGAAACAAATCGAAAAGCCCACTCGCGACGCAAGCCTCTCGCGATATGATCATTTATGGACGAACCTGTGCAAAACAAGCTGGCCGAAAGCGAGCGAAGTTACTTGCCATCGAATATTATCGTAAAAAGTGTTACTTTATCTATTGCAAATATGGGAAATATCCCATATAATTCTAGCAGTAAAGGAGCAAGACATTATGCCAACTATCGCTGCCTTCTATGGAATTGTTATCTTCATGCACCTTACCCAAAAAGAGCACAACCCGCCCCACATCCATGCTATCTATGGCGAATATGAGGCGACTTTCGTTGTTGCGGACGGCTCTTTGCTTAAAGGCGAGTTCCCATCCAAAGGGACGGCTTTGGTTCAGGAGTTCATCTCTTTGCATCGAGAAGAGCTTGCAAATATGTGGGAGACCGGAGTTTACAAAAAACTTCCGCCTATCAAGTAACGGAGGTATTTTTATGGAACAGGACGCTGTTAAGTTATACCTGAAAGAAGGGACTGTAATAGAGGTTCTTTTCGACGACGGAATCACGAAGCGTTACGACATGGAAAGGCTATTTGCCAAGTATCCTTGGGTCTCTTCCTTGAAAGATAGGTCTTTGTTTCTTAAAGGAAGGCTTCTTGGGTGGGGCAGTATTGTCTGGAATGACGAAATTGACGTAGACGCAGAGACTGTTTATGACTGCGGTGAGACCGTCGCTTCACCTTCAGACGCCGAGCAGATCGTTTTTGGGTATCGCTTGAAGAAAGCCCGGCTTAAGGCGGAGCTGACGCAGGAGGAACTGTCCGAACGTACTGGTGTCGATCAATCTGATATCAGCAAGCTCGAAAAAGGGACGCTTAATCCATCCGTTGGACTCTTGAGACGAGTGGCAAAAGGCTTAGGAAAATCCATATCCATCGTCCTTTTATAGTTCGGAACGGTCTTATGTCCTAACTGTTTCACCATCGCTAGGTCGAGGTCTTATTATGTTCCCATTATGTTCTTGCCTCAACATCAACGTATAATCCTTAATGTTCTAATTGCCCAGCCGACCCAGATCGTCCGTTACGTCCACTTTCTAAAAAGGAACCCCCATTGAGCGAAGAAAAGCCGCCAGCTGGCGGCTTTTACTTATCGAATCGGATTAGATGTTGAGGTTGGGGTTTTTGACGATGAGGTTGTCGTTTTCGATCTCGTTGTCGTTTTGGTCGACGACGTTCTCCTCCTCGAGGTCCCCGGCGAGCTGGTCTTGGAAGTTGACGCCGCGATGGAGCCTGGCTTCGAAGGCGTCATAGCGGCGATTGGCGGCCTCGTAGATCTCTTGGTTGACGCTTTCTTCCGCGTTCGCCTTGGCTTGGACGAGGGTCATGCAGAACATGCCGCGGTCCTTTCCGGCGCCGCGAAGGCCTTGGCACATCTCCGCCGTGACGTCTTTGGGATCGACGTTAGGGAATTTGTGGCGGAGGTATTTCTCGGCCAAATCGGTGGCTTTGTCGTAGTCGCGCGGGGTGTTTTCGTTCTTCCACGAATCGACGCATTCGGCTAAGTCGCTCCATTCCTTCGATGTGCGCCCGAGGAAGCGTTCGAAGGCGCTGCCTTGGAAACGGCGCTTGAAGGTCGCGGGGTCAAAGTGGAGGTTGTGCTCGTTGAAGAAGTCTTCGAAGCGCTGCTTCTTGCTCTGCTCGAATTGGAGGAGGCGGCTCACCTTGCCGGCGTTAGCTTGGTTGTAGTTCTCCTGCTCCTGGTGGAGGCGCTGGGCGCAGCGGGCATCGAACTCGTTAGTTTCGTTCTCGTTGATGGAAGGGCCGCGGAAGCGCTGCTCAAGGCTTTGGATGGGGTTGGCGACGAAATCCTTGAGGAATTTGCTGTCTTGGTCGTCGCCGAGCTGGATGGCATGGTCGAGCAAGGTGGATTCGACGCGTTCCCTGGCGAGGGAGACGAAGGAGCCGATGTTCATCTCGTTCTTTCCACCCTTAAAGTCGCGGATATAGTTGCGGACGGAATTCTCCAGCGCCTCGGAGAGGCTCTTGGGGTTCCATTCGGCTTTGTGGATGGGTTCCAAAGCTTTGGCGACCGGAGCGTAATTGGTCACGTCCTGGAAGGCGTGAGGATGCACCATCTGGTTCTTGATATCGTCGTAATACCCTTTCTGGAGACGGAGAAATTCCTTGATAGCATTATGCCCGCTGAGGCCGAGGGCTTCCTCGTTTCGGTTCACCATCTCTTCGAGGGGGTTATCGATGAAATCCAAAACCGCTTCGTTGTCTCGATTGCTGGAGTCGAAGGCGTAATCTTGGGCGAAAACGTTTTTGACGAGCTCTTGTTGGGCCGATATCGTCATGAGGGTGAGACCGTCGCGGCTGATGCCGAAATGGCCCTTCAAGGAGCAAGCATAGATGTTATTGAGCGTGCCTTCGACGTATTCGTAGTAGCCCTTTGGGTCATGCGGCGTGATCTCGGGGACATAGGGTTCGGCTTGGTCCTGCAGCTTCAGGTGGTTGACGGCGTGCTCAATCTGTTGTTCGTTCAAGCCATCCTCCCAATTGTTGGTCATAGCCTCGAAGTCCTCCGGCAGGTTGAAATGGTCGAATTGTCCCAGAGGGAAACGCCCGATTTCTTCGGGAGGGATCTTCAAGGTCTGCTGGGCGTAGGTGATGACATAGTCGATCTTCTGCAGCGCGATCGATGCCTCGAATACCTCATCCATGCTGACGAGCTGTTTGTTTTTGATGGCTTCGTCGATCTGGCGAAGCTTTTCGATGTCCTTGCGGATCTGTTCGTATAATCTGCCCATAACGTTCTCCTATCAATGAACTAAACATAATTATAAAGACGCGGGCGCACAAACGTGCAACAAGTCATCCAAACCGCGTTAAAAACCTTCGCGCATTCCTTAATGCGAGAGACCATTGCGTCAAAGAATCATTGATGCCACCAATCGCGAGAATCATGTTGAGATTGTAATAAGTGATGTTTCTTTCAACTTCGCGTACGCCTTCTTTTTGAACAGTTCGGAATTTCCGAACAGTTGCCTCTTGGACTAACTCCCCTTCTTATAAGATGTGCTTTATATGCTCAGAAATGTTCGATTTACTCGAATTGTAAAGAGATGCGATTTGCTCTTGGGTTAGCCAAAGATTTCCGTCGATCAGTTTGACTTCGACCTTTGTTCCGTTCGATTCGGTGTTATAAATGACAATAATGCCTTTGTCGGACAAAGGTACGCCTTCTTTGAGTGCTATTTTTTATCCTTTTGTGAGCATTTCTAAACAAATCGGCAAGAAAAAAGTTCCTGACGATTGATTATCAAGAACGTATTGCTTTCATGGCAGACTTTGATGTTTTTGATAGTCAAGTGAAACCCCCTAGCTGGATTTCTAAAACACCCTTGCGGATTTTTGAAACCCCCTGCCCGAAAGCAGAAACCCCCTTTTAGGAAAATTGAAACCCCCGAAAGCATTTCCTTGAAACACCACAAAAATACTTATGAAAAACCTGCCGAGGTAAGCACTTGCGTTTCGCCAAGCGCTACAAAGCCTATTGTCAGTATTAAACCTGTCACAATAAAAAAGAGCGGGTTTCCCCGCGGCCAGTATCTCTCTGGTCATCTAGCATTATTATAGCCGCTCATCGGCGAGTGTCATACGAGCTTCGCGATCGAATTCGCGGAAAGCGAATGGCGCCCAGAATCCCGGAACAATAAAACAACAACTGATTCATTAATTCATTATTTATTCGTTAGAAAAAACTGTTTTTCATTAACAATGTCTAATGAATGGTTGCAGTGACGCATGGAAATACAGAAATAACGCTTCAAACTTTTTCCATCGAAATCCGTACGGTAATCGTGCGGGGGAATGTACTCTTTTGAAAGAAAACGCCGAATATATCGACGTTTCTAAGACTCGTGGAGCGCGATGCGGGCCGCCAACCGTTTATTTTGGGAATCATTTTTTCCCGAAATAATTGATTTTTTCCCGAAATAGATAACCATATTTTAGCCAATTTTATCATTTATTGGCTTGTATATGGCTTTTCAAATAGGGATGGGTTACAATAAGACCATGGCAGCAACACTAACGAAAAAGCAATTGTCGAAAGCGATCCAAATGGAGGCTGGAAAGCCCATAAACGACTCCTCCTTCTTCGCTCGCGTCAGGAAGAAGACAGAATCGGGTGAACTCGTACGCATCGGAAAAGGCGCGTATGCGAAATCCAACCTTCCGGTATTCGATTACGAGCTCTTTTCGCAAGCGGCAAAGGATGTCCACGTCTTTTTGATGGGAGAGTACCTCGGAAGGATCGAGTTCGCCGTCTATGAGGTCACGATACTCAATCGTTTCCTCAATCACCTCATCGCCGGCAGCACAACCATCGTCGACGTGCCTAAGGAGTTTTGCGAGAACATCTTCTACGCACTTCAGGACCATGGCTTCCGAAATGTCCTCCTAAACCCAACCGAGGACGAGAACTACCGCTACAACCATAACGACGGGGAGACCATCATCGTCAAAGGGACTTCCTCGAGATCGCCCATCGACAGGAAAATGGGCAAAGTACTCCTTGAAAAGCTGCTCGTCGACATCGTCTCGGACAAGAGATTGCGCTACTTCTTTGAGGGGGCGGAGACCGGTCCGGCCGTCGAGGAGATCGTCACGAGCTATTCGTTGGACTACGCCAAGGTCCGCACCTACGCCAAAAGGCGGGGGTGCTATGAGAAGCTTCTCCAATACATCCCCGAGGAGGTCCGGAGGAAATACCTATGATCGATAAGAGAACCTACACCGACGAGAACATCCAAAGGATCGTCGTAACGTACAAAGTCGATTACGAGCTCGCGCAGCGGGCCGTTTTCGCCCTGGGGCTCGTGGAGGCGCTCGTCCGAAGCGGGCTCCGGTTCACCTTCAAGGGAGGGAGTTCGGCAATGCTCCTATTCCCCGCGCCAAAGCGGTTAAGCACGGACGTCGACATCCTCGTGGAGCCCGGGACCGACGTGGAGAAGGCAATCAAAGACGCATCCGTCATCTTCCCTTTCCTTTCCTACGAGGAATCCATTCGCAAAACGAGCAAGTCCATTTCCAAGAAACATTTCAAAATAAAATACCAATCCCCACGAACCGGATATCCCGTCAATGTCATCGTTGACGTTCTCTTCGCGGAGAATCGGTATCCAAAACGGATCGCGTTGCCGTTGAAGAATGATTTCCTAATCGATGACGGAGGAGAGCCAGTCAAGGTCAATGTCCCCTGCCCCGAATGCCTCCTCGGTGACAAGCTGACCGCCTTCGCCCCGCATACGATCGGCATCAACTTCTTCAACGAGGATTTCAGCAACGACAAGCGCCTTGAGGTAATCAAGCAATTCTTCGACGTCGCCACGATATTTGACGCATGCAATGACTTTTCCTTGGTCCGAGAAACATACATTGCCACGGCCAAGGACGAAATCGCGTATCGTAGCTTATCCGCTTCCTATGAGGATTGCTTAGACGATTCCTTCCGCGCCGCTTTATGCATCCTCACGTGGGGAAAATTCGAGACCGAAGACTATCCGAATTACGTTCAGGGATTCAAAAGCATCTCCGGTCATATCGTCGGGATGAAGCTCAACCCCAACAACGCCTACCTTCCCGCGGCGAAGATCATGCTCTTATGCGCTTGCATCAAGAAGAACATCAATCCATTCGACCTTTCTATCGAAAAACAAGCCCTCTTTGAAGAGCTGCCATATTCGATGGTCAATCGGCTAGCCAAGCAAATGCCCCAAGCCTTTGACCTGGCCGCGACCGCCGTTCGCATCTACAACGGTTCCGAGCAATGAAACCCCATGCAGAAAAACGCCTTCAAAAAAGAATTCTATTCCGTCGATGGCAGCGTCCTTTCCCTTCGCCTCATCGAAACCGTAGAAGGCAGCGAGAACGAACTCCCCTTCTATTGGTGGTCCATCGTGGAAAACGCCAGCGGCGCTACCGTCGGGAAGATCAGCCTTCGCCTCGGCCATAACCACCATTCCTACTGGAACGGCAACGTCGGTTATGAGGTCGACGAGCCTTATCGTGGCCATCATTACGCCGCCATTGCTTTGAAGATGATCCTTCCTTTAGCCCGGGCTCATGACATGGATCATCTCCTTATTTCTTGTGATAAGGACAACGCCGCTTCGTGCAAGATCATCGAACGTTGCGGCGGCCACCTTCTCGAAATCTCATATCCGCCCGAAGATTGGATTTATTACAGGCCCGGCCTTCCTTTGAAGCGAATCTATCGAATTGAGCTTTGATTTCTGGAAGGCCGACCACTCTTGTTTGGTTTTGAAGCAGCAAATGAAGCAAGAAATGAAGCAAGAAAAAATAAGCGATTATTTGTAGGCCCAGCGTAAGCCAAGAAAACAAAAACCCTCGATGGCATCGAGGGAATTAAGGCAACTGGAGCGCGATGCGGGAAGCAGTCCACAGCCTGCACCCTAATTCGTATTAACCGGACCGTAATTGGCGACGATGTTTTCAGGGTCTGAGTAGTCCATAGTAGTCCAAGAATGCGGCTTATCTCACCAAATATTATCGTTTTCAATTTTTTTAGTAAGAAGAGATAATCAAAACAAAGCGTCTAACATCAGGACTTTGTTTACCCTCGAAGCATAACCCGTCTTAGCCACTCCTTCCGTGGAGAGCACCGTGAGAAAAACGGTTTTCTTCTTTTTCGCGCTCGCGACGTATCGGCTGATTTTCGTCTCGAGCTTCCACCATTCCTCTTTATCGATTTCGAATGGATCGGTCGTATACTTGATTTCGCAAAGGTTCACGATCCGGTCATCTCGGTCGATGACCAAATCGATCTGCGCACCCGCCAATCCTTTCTCCTCGTCCGCCGATGCGGACCAAGTGAAGACAGAAGATTTCACGCCTGCAATCCCCAATGCATCCTTCACCTTCTCGATATGGTCATAGCAAAGCCACTCATAGGTGAACCCCTCCCATGCATGCCTCTCGGGGCTATGGATTAAGGAAGACCAATAATGGGGCTCTGATGACCGGTGCTCACGAACGAAGCGGAAATAAAAGAATGTAAAGTAGTCGGCGCATCGGTAAAGCGTCTTTTTCTTGCCGTCGCGCAAGGCGGTGTATACGCAAAGGAAGCCACAATCAGAAAGGGCTTTCAGTTTCTGACTGATCGATCCGTCCGCGGTTTTGCGGCCCAGGCTTTTGGCGACCTCGTCTCGAGTCAGCCCATATCTCGTCTCGCAAACGGCTTCCATGATCCGGATGTAGGCCTGGCTCCTGCGGAATAGGTTCTGGTAGAGCATGTCGAACTCATCCCACAGTGGGCCCTTCTTTCGGAATAGCATATCATCGATGTTCTCCGAAACCGTCAAATCGCTCCTTAGATTTTGCAAATAGTAAGGTATGCCTCCCAAAGCCATATAACAGTCGGCGATGTCTCGCCTCGTCCAATGGACATCGATGGACTCGAGAAAGGATTCCGTTTCGCTTAAAGTGAACGGCTCAAGACAAATCTGGGTGGACTTCCGGTTATAAAACCCCCCTTCCCGCGAATCAGTTTATTCAGGAGGTATGATGTGTTGGAACCGCAAGCAATGAAGACGAGATTCTTTTTCGCGTTCCCGTATTGGTTCCAAAAGTATTCAAGGGCTTCTAAGAATTCGCCAGATCCATCGTCGAGCCAAGGCAGCTCATCAATGAAAACAACTTTCTTTTGGTCGCCAAGGGTATCCAAGTAAGCGCGAAGAGCGAAAAAGGCATCGTCCCAATCCTCAAAGGCCGGCAATTGCTTCCCGGACTTCAAAGAAAGTTCTTTATTAAAATTCGAGAGTTGCTTTTGGCGGCGACGCCGATATACGCCGGTAAACTTGAACGCAAAGCGATTATCGAAATAGGTGTCAATCAAGTATGTTTTGCCAACTCTGCGGCGTCCGTAGACGACGATTAGTTGGGGTTTTGTCATACCAAGGCAACGATCAAGTTGGGTAACTTGTTCCTCGCGGCCAATCAATTGCAAGTCATTCATGAGCATATGACAGGCAAACTGATGCCAAAAAACAACGGATAAGTCACCGATTTTTTAATTTTTTTATTTTTCCGGTGCTTTAAATGTGTTTCATCTTTAGGTTAATCTCCGAAACACATCATCCATCGCATTACACCAAAGTGGAATCAAAAGGTCGATGTCCAGATAAATGTCCAGATAAAAGCACCAACTCGCGGTGTTGTTTGTGAAGTGTCCGCCGAAAGAGCAGTCAATTGGTCAAACTATCGCGTAGTGCTCCACCGCAAACATCATCGGCGATCGTGTTTCGGTGCCTGAGTAGTTCTCATCCACCAAACTTTTTCGCGGAATTTAAGTAGGCGATGAGTAGTCCACGCTTCCGGAAAGATTAGATGTCATCGAGCAAATTGAGGATATGGTTCACGATGCGGGGAGGTGTTCGGCTGTCATGAAAATTTAAAGTCTACTTTTTGTATACTTTATCTTCGGACGATCCACTTGCCCGTCTTCTTCGACCCAACTCTTTCAAGCAATTTGGCACTCGATAGAACGGAAACGATCTTCTTTACGCCTGCAAGGCTAAGGCCAGTGTGCTCGGCGGCTTCTTGAAGAGTCGCATCTGGGTTCTCGGCAAGGTAATCCAAGACTTTTGCTTGTCCCGAACTGGACGTTGCGCGAACCCTTCTCCTCGCCAAGACATCGTCACGCGTGTAATTAAGAGGAATCGTAACAGCCGTCATCTCCTCTCCGAGTTTGACGCATGAGGTTCCATAGTTCTCGACGATCGTGCTCATGCCGTGACCGGATTGCTCGGAAAACCCGGCGGCCATGAACAGGGCGAAAAGCGCGCGGTTGACTGGAAGGCTCTTCCCGCCGTAGAGCTCCTCCTCGCTGAGGCCGAAAGGTATTGTCCCATA
>OCTW013401375.1_pt1 | contig 12933 bp, 12 predicted proteins | sample 1539671 | NCBI WGS metagenome assembly OCTW01 (sample SAMN02144230, study PRJEB22623) | gut metagenome | biome: sheep rumen | host: Ovis aries | place: New Zealand | reverse complement strand
CTTTGCCCAGTTCTCAACCTCGTTTGAGGGGATGTCCTCTGTATAGCACGTCACATCGTTCGAGGTATAGGCATTAGTGCCCTCTGCGCCGATGGCCGCCATCAGTTTGTCGTACTCGTTGGGTATGAAGTACTGGGCAGCCACCTGACTCACACTGTCGATCTCATGGTAAGCCTGCTTGCGTGCCTCTGGATCCGTGAGTTTGCGATAGGCCTCGTAGCGCTGTTCGATCTCCTTCAGCAACGGCGCCTCCGCCTCGGGATTATTTGTACCGAACTGTTTCGTGCCCTTGAACATGAGATGCTCCAGATAGTGCGCCAGTCCTGTTGTCTCCGCCGGGTCGTTCTTACTTCCCGTGCGCACTGCGATATACGTCTGAATACGGGGCTTCTCAGGATTGACAGAAAGATAAACCTTCAGTCCATTGTCAAGCGTATAGATACGGGTGCCCATCATGTCTCCCTCTACAGCCTCGTATCTATAATCCTTGGCCTGCGCACTCATTCCGAGTGCCACGGCACAGATCGTCAGTAAAAATTTTATTTTCATCTAATATAATGATTAGTCTTTAATATCGTTAATTCTCATAGTCAATCTCATGGTCCAGTTTTTCCAGGAAGTCTTCATATACCTCCTTGTCCACGTCGCCCATCTGATATTCTTTCTCAGCATCCTTCCTGATCTCGGCAATCCAGGCTCTGCGAGCCTTTACATAGTCTTCTCGGATCCGTTCACAGGCGGCAGCATCCAGTTCTTCGAGGTGGTAGTAATCGAGAATCATCTGATAACTCCATGCCCAGCGATAGTCACTATAGTGGTTGTTGATATCCGTGAAACGGTCCAACACCTGCTGTATGTTGTCGATGTTCCCAGATTTGATGTCATCGATCAGGCGGTTCTCCTCGCTTTCTGGTAGAAGGAGTCCTGACAGATCTACCCAGGGGCCAACACCAGTTGTCTGTTCTGGCTTCTCAAGTGATCCGGTCTTCTGGGCTCGCTTGAGCACTGCGCCCATGTAAATCCTCAAGGCGATATCATAATACTTGATACCCTTGCGCAGTGAAGAGGCATTGATGACATACTCATGGAAGTTATAGGTGGAGACATTATCTCCACTGGCCTGGCGCAGAGACTCAAGGATCTTGATGCCCTGCCTAATCTCCCCCACTGTGAAGGGCGAGAGCCAGTCGAAGTTGATAATCGACTTCTTAGACTGTTTACTGCGCTTATCTCGTTTCGGCCATTTCTTGATATCACGATAGAGTCCGACGGTGGTGATATTCCTTCCAGGCACCAGATAACAGTCATCACCGTATGCCATGAGGTAGGAGAAAGGCAGGTTGCGCGTATCAGGATGGTGCATCAGTTTGCCGAAGCAGACGCTGAAGGCACCTATAGTGGCTGGCATCAGGATATAGGAGCCTGAGGCTGTCTTCGTGCCGCGCTCCAGCGTTCCCCAATGCAATGGTCCCATCTTATAGGCATGGTTAGAGAAGTTCGTATTTGAACCGGCATTATAGAATGAGAATTCGCCTCCAATCAGCAGACTGGACTTGTGGTGGCTGGCACTAAACGGTCCGCATAAGGCGGCGCAGGCCTCACCGTTAGCCATGAAGGAGTTAGCAAAGAACAGACTGGCTTCTGCCGTGAAACCATTGGTAATCTGACAGGCCTCACCCACGAAGCAGTCCTGCATCTTCACGGAATTGTTGATGGAACAGCCGTCGCAGATGATGGAGTTCTCACAGATGACGCCTGTTCCGATGAACACCGGTGCGTCCATCGAACTCATCACAGTGCATTCGCTCAGACGGGCTGCACCGCTGATTTCACAGTCTCCCTTAATCACTGTGTTCGTGATGTCCTTGGCATTGATGATCTTAACATTATTACCGATATAGCCACGCTCTGGTCTTGATACACGGAGTTCGTCTTCAATCATTTGCTGAAGTGTCTTCTTCAGTACCTTGTCATTCTCATGCTTCACCATGAAGGAAGCCAACTGGCTATTGAGTTCACGGAAGATTGTCACATTGCCATCGCCCATCTCATTGAGCACGCTGATCACGGAACCTTCCCCGTAGGTAGCATCGTCGGTGGTTTCCAGTGTACAGATGTTTGAGATATAGCAGTCGTTGCCAATGGTATAGTTGTTAATATAGTTGCCAACCTTCTCAATCAGGCAATCGTTACCAACAGTGACATTCCTGAGTGTAGCGTCGTTGATGCCTGAATGCTTGAAAAATCCTTTGCTGACCTCCACCTGCTTGTGAAACTCTCCCAGACGGATATCACCATAAAATATCACACGATGGAAATTATAAGGTTTAAAACCTTCTGCCACCATTACTCGCTGCCAGTCCTCTGCCCAGCAGACATTGTTTTCCAATACCTCGATCTCTGTTTGTGTTAGTTGTCTGTAATTACTCATAATCTTGATATAAAAAATCGTTATAGGGATATTTCTGTACATGAAGTTCGCGCACCCTTTTATAGAGGGTGTCACGTAGTTCGTCGATGTTCTCTTTCTGCTTGGCAGAGATAAAGAGGCACTCCAGATAATGCTGGTTTTCTCCAGTGCGAGCCATCCACGTCCTCTTCAGGTCTTCCAGTGTATAGTTCTCCTTTGTCATTGGGGTGAGGTCGTCGTCCTCTTTTTCCACCCAACTGTAGGCGTCAATCTTGTTAAATACCAATAGTGCAGGCGTGTCGGCACACCCCAGTTCCTTCAGGGTTTCCTCCACGATGTGTATCTGTTCTTCAAAATCAGGATGGGAAATATCCACCACATGCACCAGTAAGTCTGCTTCTCGCACTTCATCAAGTGTACTCTTGAACGATTCTACAAGGTCAGAGGGTAATTTGCGGATAAAGCCCACGGTGTCTGCGAGCAAGAAGGGAAGGTTGTCGATAGTCATCTTGCGCACGGTGGTGTCAAGCGTTGCGAAGAGTTTGTTTTCAGCGAACACCTCACTCTTTGCTAACAGGTTCATCATCGTACTCTTTCCCACATTGGTATAGCCTACGAGAGCAACGCGAATCAGACGGCCGCGATTCTTCCTTTGGGTGGTCTTCTGCTTGTCGATTTCAACCAGACGCTGTTTCAGTAGGGTGATACGTTGAAGGATGATACGACGGTCCATCTCCAACTGTGTCTCACCAGGGCCGCGGAGTCCCACGCTGCCCTTTCCTCCTCCGGAGCCGGAACCGCCGCCCTGACGCTCCAAGTGCGTCCAGAGCCGCTGTAGCCGAGGAAGCATATAACGGTGCTGCGCCAGTTCCACCTGTGCCTTGGCCTCTGCAGTTTGAGCCCTCATGGCAAAGATGTCCAGGATCAGTGATGTGCGGTCCAGGATCTTTACTTGCAGTTCTTTCTCTATGTTCCTAATTTGCTTGGCGGAGAGTTCGTCGTCGAAGATGACCATTCCCACGGGCTGGGTCTCACCCGACTCGTCCTCGTCAGCAGCATCCTGACATTGCTTGATATATTGTTTGATCTCCAGAAGTTTTCCACTACCCACGTAGGTCGTCTGACTTGGTCCTCCTGCCCTTTGGGTAAAGCGCTTCACTGTCACAGCACCTGCCGTGTCAGCCAAAAACTCCAGTTCGTCGAGATATTCTTTGGTCTTGGCTTCGTCCTGCTCCTTGGTGATGAGTCCCACCAGCACTGCCGTTTCAGCCTTTGCCTCAGATATTACAAATTCTTTCATATTGGTTGCAAAGATAAGGAAAATCCATCATAGATAATAGTGATTAACACAGATTAATAAAAAAAAATCCTCCATTCTCTTTTATTTTTTCAGAAAATTTGTACTTTTGTGCCATAAAATCGAACCAACTAAAACGTTAAACATTATGAGAGTAATTATTCAGAACGACTATCAGAAAATGTCACAGTGGGCAGCAAACCATGTTATTGAGCGTATCAATCAGTTCAATCCCACTCCCGATCACAAGTTTGTACTGGGTCTTCCGACGGGTTCTTCTCCCATAGGCATGTACAATGCCCTCGTAGAAGCGAACCGTATAGGAAAGGTGTCTTTCAAGAATGTGATCACCTTCAATATGGATGAATATGTAGGTCTGCCTGAGACGCATCCTGAAAGTTATCATGCTTTCATGGCCCGTAATCTTTTCGACCATATTGACTGTCCGAAGGAAAATATCCATATTCTGAATGGTAATGCTCCTGACTTACAGGCAGAGTGCAAGCACTACGAGGAGATGATCGCTGAGGCTGGAGGCATTGACTTGTTTATTGGTGGTATCGGCCCCGATGGTCATATTGCCTTTAACGAACCAGGTTCTTCTCTTCGTTCAAAGACCCGCATGAAGACCCTGACGACAGACACGCGTATTGCCAACTCCCGCTTCTTCGGCGGTAATCCTGAGAATGTTCCTGCCCATGCCCTGACTGTCGGGGTGGGTACCGTTATGGATGCTCGTGAGGTGATGATCCTGGCTAATGGCCATGCCAAGGCCCGTGCCCTTCAGGCTGCTATTGAGGGTAGCGTCAACCACATGTGGACCATCTCTGCCCTTCAGATGCATGAGCATGGCATTATCGTCTGCGACGAGGAGGCTGCCGACGAACTGAAGGTCAGCACCTATAAGTACTTCAAGGATATCGAACAAGACCAACTGCTATAATGAGGAAGGTTTTATTGTCCATATTACTGACGTCATCAGTCCTGGCATGGGCTGGTGACGTTATTGTTTCGTCCCCAGACGGACAGTTACAGGTGACGGTCTCGCTCCAGAATGGAAGAGCATTCTATGCTGCTTCCCTGCAAGGACAGGAGTTCCTGCATCCTTCTGCCCTTGGACTCAAGACGAGCATAGCAGACTTCACAAAGGGACTGACACTCATTAACAGCGAAGTACAACCTGTTGAGGAGCATTACACCATGCGAGGCACAAAGGCATCTTCCGCTGATTATAATGCCAATCAACTGACACTGGACTTCCAGAACAAAGACAGCATGCGCTTCAGCATCGTCTTTCAGGTGAGTACCAACGACATTGCCTTCCGCTATGATATCCCTCGCCAGAAATATCAGGGCAAAGACTATAAGCGCGCCCTCATCCGCAGTGAGGTCAGCAGTTTCAACTTCCCAGACGGTACCACGACATTTATCTCACCGCAAATTGGTCCTGAGACGGGGTGGGAACAGACAAAGCCCAGTTACGAAGAATGGTACTCTGCTGATGCTCCAATGGACACACCGTCACCATACGGACATGGCTATATCTTCCCGGCCCTCTTCCATCTGCCGAATGCCTGGGCATTGGTTTCTGAGACAGGGGTCGGCAGCAACTACTGTGGCAGCCACCTCTCCGACTACCAGGCAGGAATGGGTTATACCGTGGCCTACCCGGACCGTGGCGAGAACAATGGCTTTGGTTCTGATTTCGCTGGTATTCCGTTGCCAGGCTCCACACCATGGCGCACTATCACTGTTGGCAATACTTTGAGGCCTATTGTAGAAACAACTATTTCCTACGATCTCGTGAAACCGCTCTATGAGCCCAGTACAGAGTATCAGGCAGGACGCTATACATGGAGTTGGCTCATCTGGCAGGACAATTCCATCAATTATGATGATCAGGTAAAGTTCATCGACCTTGCCTCTGCCATGGGATTCGAATACTGTCTGGTAGATAACTGGTGGGACACGCAGATTGGACGTGACCGCATCGCAGAACTCTCCAAATATGCACAGTCGAAGGGGGTACATCTCTTATTATGGTATAACTCCAACGGCTTTGCCAACGATGCCCCGCAGGGGCCTCGCGACTGTATGAATACGGCTATCGCCCGTGAACGGGAGATGAAGTGGATGCAGTCTATTGGCATCAAGGGTATCAAGGTGGACTTCTTTGGAGGTGACAAACAGGAGACCATGCGACTCTACGAGGATATCCTTTCCGATGCCAACCGCTATGGTCTGCAGGTGGTATTCCATGGTTGCACCATCCCTCGTGGCTGGGAACGTATGTATCCCAACTATGTGGCGTCGGAGGCTGTCCTTGCCTCTGAGAATGTGTTCTTTAATGAACAGGCAGCCATCCGCCAACCCTTCGACCTGACCCTCCACCCCTTCTGCCGCAACACTACTGCTTCGATGGACTGGGGAGGCATTATCATGAACAAATACATGTCGAAGGACAATAAGAGCCGCCACACCCGCAAGACGACGGATATCTTCGAACTGGCCTCCGGCATCATCATGCAGACTTCCGTACAGTGCGTTGCCATGCAGCCCAATAATCTTGAGGAACTGCCACAGTTTGAGAAGGACTTCCTGCGACAGTTGCCCACGACATGGGATGAGACTCGTTTCATCGACGGCTATCCTGGAAAGTATATAATCCTGGCTCGTCGTCATGGAGACCGCTGGCATATCGCTGGCCTGAATGCCCTCAAAGAACCGCTCACGCTGACTCTTGACATATCTACATTTGGTCTTGAACAGCCACAACTCTATATCGACAACAAGAAAGGCGAACCAATGCTTACTACGGTCAAGGCCGACAAGAAAGGAATGGTAAAAGTAACTATCCAGCCCAACGGCGGATTGATAATCCAATAACAACCATATAATATGAAGAAAGTTATCATACTTATTATCTCACTGACCTTTTTCCTGGGGGTAAAGGCAGAAGACGGTCACCAATTGTGGTTGAGATACCAACCTGTGAACAAGGCACAGGTCAGTGGCCCTGAATGTATGGCTGCAGAAGAATTGCGAATCTACTATCCTGGCGAGACTGTCACGTTGGCACTCGATCCAACGATGGCCGACGATGCCTATCGCATCAATGGGAGCAGCATCACGGCTAAGACCGAACAAGGATTGCTTTACGGAGCATACGCCCTGCTTAGAGGAGAAAAGGGGTATTCCGCCCCTTATTGGAAACTCCGTATCCTGAACCATTGGGACAACCTCGACGGTTCCATCGAACGAGGCTATGCGGGACGGAGCATTTTCTGGGATCTTGATGGCGACCAGCCAAAGGCAATCGACGCCCAACTCGTCAAGGAATATGCCCGTGCCAATGCCAGCATCGGCATCAATGGTACCGTACTCAACAATGTCAATGCCTCGCCTAAGGTATTGTCGGCGGCTTATTTGCAAAAAGTCAAGGAGATTGCAGACATCCTACGCCCTTACGGAATAAAGGTCTATCTATCTGTCAATTTTGCTTCTCCGATGGCATTGGGTAAACTCAAGACTGCCGACCCACTGAATGCGAGGGTGAAGGCTTGGTGGCAGACCAAGGCTAAGGAAATCTATGGACTGATACCAGACTTCGGCGGTTTCCTCGTGAAAGCCAATTCCGAGGGACAGCCTGGGCCTTTCGACTATAACCGTACCCATGCCCAGGGTGCCAACACACTGGCTGACGCCCTGAAACCATACGGTGGCATTGTAATGTGGCGCTCGTTCGTCTATGGTGCCAAGCACAAGGGGGAGGATCGCGTAAAGCAAGCAGTATCTGAGTTCAAAGAACTCGATGGTCAGTTCCGTGACAACGTCATTCTCCAGTCTAAGAACGGTCCGCTCGATTTCCAGCCTCGTGAGCCATACGCGCCTATCTTCGACAACATGCAGAAGACCGCCCAGATGGCAGAGTTGCAGATTACTCAGGAGTATCTCGGCCAGTCACGCCATCTGGTCTATCTTGCCCCTATGTGGCGAGAGTTCTTCAGTTATGTCGCCCCAGACAGACTCGTAGGTATCGCCGGTGTGGCCAACATCGGACTGGACAAGAACTGGTGTGGCCATCATTTCTCGCAAGCCAACTGGTACGCTTTCGGACGCCTGGCCTGGAACCCGAACCTGAAGAGTGAGGAGATTGCCCAGGAATGGCTCACCCAGACCTTCTCAGATTCTTCACTCTCCACTCTTCACTCTTCACTCTTAAGCATGATGCTCCGCAGTCGTGAGGCCTGTGTAGATTACATGATGCCTATCGGACTGCATCACATCTTCAAGTTTGACCATCATTATGGTCCGGAGCCCGACGGTTTCATACCCACCTATCCCATTGAGTGGTGTCCTGTCTATTACCATCAGGCTGACAGTTTGGGCATTGGCTTTAACCGTACCCATACAGGTTCTAATGCCACTGCCCAGTATCGCGATCCCTATTGTTCATTGTACGACGATATCAATACCTGTCCTGAGCGCTATCTGCTCTGGTTCCACCATGTACCATGGACGTATCGCATGAACAGCGGGCGGACAGTCTATGAGGAGATGCAGTTCCGCTACAACCGCGGTGTGAAGGAAGTGGAGGATTTCGTCAGGATATGGAACGAGGCCAAGCCGTTTATCGACGAGCAGCGCTGGCAAGAGGTAGATGTGCGGATGCAGCACCAACTGGAGAATGCGAAGGAGTGGCGCGATGCCTGCCTCACCTATTTCCGTACGTTTGCTGAGAGATGAAAAGGACAGACTCACGAATATTAACAACAGATTTACGACAATGCGAAGACTTTACTTGACTCTACTTCTTACGGCTCTGACGGGAATTGCTAATGCACAACAGCAGTTCACTGGCAAAGGTGTCAACGTCGTCATCATCGATACCGGTTTTGACCTGCTCCATCCCGCCTTCACCGACGAGCAGGTGGACGGTATATTCGACGGTCAATACGACTGGGACGGTCATCCCTACATGGTGCTGAGCGGCACCTCGATGGCCAGCCCCTACGTGGCAGGGGTCATCGCCACCTGGCTCGAGGCCAATCCCAATCTCACCGTCGGCGATGTGCAGACGTTCCTTCGGGAGACTGCCTTGCAAGATGAACATACGGCAGAAGCAGGTCCTCAAGCCGGCTACGGCAAACTCGACAAGCAGAAAGCCCTGCAGCGCGTGCTCAGCATGACGGGCATCCACAGCGTCGGCACCTCAGCCCCCGTCTCCGACAATGCGTGGTACACCCTTGAGGGCATCCGTCTGGCTGGCAAGCCTACCGCCAAGGGCCTGTATGTCAACCGAGGCAGAATTTATATCAAATGACAGTGATCTCGCCAGAGCCCAAACAGCGGTGATGGTGCTGGTCATAGATGACGCAGAACTGGCCTGGGGCGACACCGTGAATCCTGTCCTTGGCGTGCATGACAAATGAGTCATCCCCCGTCTGTTCCAGTGTCCCTGGCAGATAGCCAGGCGTATGGCGTATCTTGAATGTTACCTCGCCGGGCTGCTGGGGTATGGTGAGCCAGTGCATGTCATGGATGGGGAAGTCCTGCTTATATGCTGTCTCGGGGTCATAGCCATGGGAGACATAGAGGATATTCTGCGCCACATCCTTCTTGACGACAAACCATGGTCCGCCACTGAAGCCCATGCCCTTACGCTGGCCGATGGTATGGAACCAGAGTCCTTTGTGCTGACCTATCCGTTTGCCTGTCTCCAGTTCGATGACGTCACCACACTTCTCACCCAGGTATCGGCGGATATAGTCGTTGTAGTTGATCTTCCCAAGGAAGCAGATGCCTTGGGAGTCCTTCCGATGGGCGCTCACCAAATGCTCACGCTCTGCTATCTGGCGCACCTCATCCTTCACATAGTGACCAATGGGGAATAGTGCCTTGCGCAACTGCCAGTCGTAGATCTGCGCGAGGAAGTCCGTCTGGTCCTTCACGGGGTCTGGACTGGTAACGAGCCATTTCCGCCCCTCCTCGTCGGTCTCTGTCTGGGCATAGTGCCCTGTGGCAATGAGATCGTAGTCGTGACCTCGCTTTTCGTCGAAGGCACCAAACTTGATCAGGCGGTTGCACATCACGTCGGGGTTTGGCGTATATCCCGCGCGTACCTTATCCATAGTATATTTCGTCACCTGCCCCCAGTATTCCCGATGGCAGTCGATCACCTCCAACTTGCAGTCGTATTTATGCGCTACGGCCGTCGCCATCTCCAGATCCTCCTCGGCAGTGCAGTCCCACTGCTCGCTTTCCTCTGGTCCGATGTTGATATAGAAGCAGTCGGGATGCAGACCAAGTCTGGCAAACTCATACACGACCACACTACTATCCACACCGCCCGAAAGCAGCACGGCTATACGCTTCTTCTCTAATTCCTTAGCATTCATGGGTGCAAAGATACGACATTTTCCTGAAATAAAGTTAAATCTTTGGCAAAAACCATTGCCAATCCAAAAATTGTTCATATCTTTGCGATATCAATTTGATATCACTTTAAACATTAATCATTATGGAGAATAAAGAGTATTCATTCAAAGGATCAGTGCTGAATGGCTTCTTGATGCTGTTCGCCAACATTATTGTGCTTATTGCCTCGATAGTAGGCATCATCTATGCCATCATCCTGCTCGATGGTAGCGATGGCAGTCAGGGTGGCTGGCTGTTGGGCGGCGGCATCCTGCTGCTGATTGTCAACATCGTCTGCTGGTGCGGACTGTTCATGCTGGAACCCAATGAGGCCAAGGTCACTACGTGGTTTGGTAAGTACAGCGGAACAATCACCCAGACGGGTTTCTTCTGGATCAATCCCTTCTATTCGTCGAAGAAGGTATCACTGCGTGCCCGTAACCTCGACGCAGAACCTATCAAGGTGAACGACAAGACGGGCAACCCCGTGATGATCGGCCTCGTGCTGGTATGGAAACTGAAGGATACCTACAAGGCCCTGTTCGAAGTGGATTCACAGACGATGGCTGCCAATCCCAACAGCATCGGCTCTGACACCAAGGGACTGATGAACGCGCTGGAGAACTTCGTCCGCGTACAGAGCGATGCTGCCTTGAGGCAGGTGGCTGGCCAGTATGCCTACGACGACGAGGACACGAAGCCTGGCGAGCCCACGCTGCGCTCGAGTGCCGACGAGATCAACGAGCAACTGGAACAGAAACTTGACGAGCGCTTGGCTTTGGCTGGCATCGAGGTGGTCGAGGCCCGCATCAACTATCTGGCCTACGCTCCTGAGATTGCTGCCGTGATGCTGCGCCGCCAGCAGGCTTCGGCCATCATCACAGCCCGCGAGAAGATCGTGGAGGGTGCCGTGTCGATGGTGAAGATGGCGCTCGACAAACTTTCAAATGAGGATATCGTGGAACTTGACGACGACAAGAAGGCTGCTATGGTCAGCAATCTGCTCGTCGTGCTCTGTGGCGACGAGAGTGCACAGCCCGTCGTGAATACGGGGACGCTGAACCACTGATTAGTTTATAGTTCATAGTTTATAGTTCATAGTTCATAGTTCATAGTTCATAGTTCATAGTTCATAGTTCATAATTCATAGTTCATAGTTTATAGTTCATAGTTTGTGACTGAGAAGAAAACTAAGAGTTTCATCCTGCGCGTCGATGCTGAGACGATGAACGCGATAGAGGCCTGGGCTGCGGACGAGTTCCGCAGCACCAACGGCCAGTTGCAGTGGATCATCACCGAGGCTCTGCGCAAGGCCAAGCGTCTGCCCAAAAAGAAACAACAAACCCAAACAGAAGAAAACGATGAATAGGAAAAAAGCATTAATATTGATTATGGTTCTTCAGTTCATGCTCCTGGCCATGCTGATAGTACTGTTTATATCTCATGTCATGAGCGTATCGGTCTTCGCGACCATAATAATAATTGTAGGTGTTGTTTGCACCGCAGCCACGATACTGGCGGTACGGAAACTCCCACCAATGTAAGACAATGCAGAAGAATGGAAGAGAAGAATAGTTTTGATCTGAAGACTGTCAAGGTGCATCGTACCACAGAGGCGACGGTTTTTGAAGTGGCTTTCGTCATCTTGGCTATCATCGTCTGGGGCATCATCATCTGGATGATTCATCGTGCACCAGACATCGTTCCTACCCATTTCGATGCCTCAGGCAAGCCTAATGCCTACGGGTCGCCTTCAGGCATCATCATCCCCTGCATCATCCTGACGGCAGGCGCCATCCTCTGTATGGGTATTGCCTACTTCCCGCGTCACATCAACATGCCCTTTAAGATCACCAACATCCGTCAGGTGGAGTGGACTATCCGCCTTATCCGAGTCATGGGTATCACCCTTTTATTAATGCCTTTGGCTGTCGTCTATATGATGCTGAGCAAGTCTTCACCGTCGCTAGTACCACTATTGGGAGTCTTGGGCCTACTCCACCTGGAAATCATCGTATTCATAATACTTATCAATAAAGCAAAATAACGGGAAACACGGGGACAGGAGGCACTTTTCTCCAGAAAAGAGCCTCTTTACGAAAATGAGGAGGCTCTTTACGAATGTGAGGAGCCTCTTTAGCAACGTGAGGAGCCTCCTCATGTCCGTAAAGTGCCTTCTCATTTTGTTCCCAGGCCTTGGGAATTCAGAAAAGAGCCTTCCTGTTCAGGAAAAGTGCCTCTCTATGTCGCACCCGACTGTTCACCTGACAAAATCTCTATATGCGCGCATATACGCACGCGCATATATAGTTGCCATACCCACTTTTTATGTGTCCCACCTGTCCCATCTGTCCCTGGTGGGAACTATCCTTCTTGGACAGATGGAACAGGTGGGACACTTGTTTTTGGCTTAAGACAACTATATAATATGATGCTGATTTTCATGTCTTTGCGACGAATTCTGGGCCGCTGAGCCGCGCCTGTCGCAAGTTCGTCTGCCTGTCGCTACAACTCGGAGCAAAAAAGAGGAAAAAGTTTGGAATGGGGCGAAATCCGTCGTACCTTTGCACCGGCCACCGACCGTGAAGGTCAGATCGCAGGTATTCCCCGTGGTGGTCGTGTAACGATCCGTGTGAAGGCCATGAACGATGGCAACAGCCAGATGCTGCAGTGGATGCTGGCTCCTAACGACCCGCGCGACTTCACTTGTACGTTCTATAACACGGTGGATGGCAACACGATGAAGCAGTTGAAGGGCACAGGCTGCTACTGCATCCACTACAAGGAGATGTGGGAAGACGGTCAGGAG
>OCTW011416207.1_pt1 | contig 12933 bp, 12 predicted proteins | sample 1539671 | NCBI WGS metagenome assembly OCTW01 (sample SAMN02144230, study PRJEB22623) | gut metagenome | biome: sheep rumen | host: Ovis aries | place: New Zealand | reverse complement strand
CTTCCCGCCGATGGCGAGATGGTTTTCCCGCTGTCTCAGTCGATCGGGGCACCTTCAAAACCGGTCGTGGCCAAAGGGGACCATGTGCTCCGGGGACAGCTTATCGCCGAACCGGGAGGCTTTGTCTCGTCGGCGATTCATTCCAGCGTTTCCGGGACCGTCAAGGCGATTGAACCCAGGACACTGGCAACCGGTGGAAAGTGCATGTCCATCGTGATTGAGAACGACGGAAAGGAAGAGGAAGCAGAGTTTCACCCTGCTTCGCCAGAATCACTCACCAAACAGGAAATACTGCAGCGGATCCGCGACGGAGGTGTTGTGGGCATGGGTGGAGCCGGGTTCCCGACAGCCGTCAAACTGGCACCGAAGAATCCGGAGAAGATCGATGCCGTCATTGTGAACGGCGCAGAGTGCGAGCCGTATCTGACCAGCGATTTCCGGAGAATGATGGAGGACGGCGAGGACCTGGTGAAGGGGCTTCAGGTGATCCTGAAACTGTTTGACAACGCGAAGGGGTATTTCGCGATCGAGGACAACAAGCCGGAAGCCATCGCTCACATGCGGGAGCTTACGCGGGACCTGGACCGGATAGAGGTTGTGCCGCTGAGAACCAAGTACCCGCAGGGCGGCGAGCGCACGATCATCAAGGCGGTTACCGGACGCGAGCTGAATTCAAAGATGCTGCCGGCGGATGTCGGCGCGATTGTCGACAATGTTGACACGGTGTATTCCATCAAGCGTGCTGTCCTTGACGGGATGCCGCTGATGGAGCGGATTATCACCGTGACGGGAGACGGCGTGAAAGAACCGAAGAACCTGCGTGTCCATCTGGGGAGCAGCTATGCATCGGCTCTGAAGGCAGCCGGCGGGGCAGTCGGATCGCCGGAAAAGTACATAAGCGGCGGGCCGATGATGGGATTTGCAATGTACAGCCTGGATGTTCCGCTCGTGAAGGGATCGTCCTGTCTGCTGGTATTTGCGAAGGATCCGGTGAGCCGCCTCACGGAATCGTCCTGCATCAACTGCTGCCGTTGTTCGCAGGGGTGCCCGGAGCGTCTGCTTCCGGCCAGACTGGCAGACTTTTCGGAGCGGGGCGATCTTGCGGCATTTGAAAAGCTTCACGGCCTGGAGTGCGTCGAGTGCGGAAGCTGCTCCTGGAGCTGCCCGGCCAAGAGGCCGCTGACGCAGCTGATCAAGTCGGCGAGGCGCCGGCTTCTGGCGGAAAAGAAAAAGGCTGCCATGCAGGCTAAGGCACAGGCAGCCGGAAAGGCGGGCAGATAAAGGATGAATGAATTCAATGTTTCGGCGGGGCCGCACTTCAGAAGTCCGGTGACCACCGGCTCCATCATGCGCGATGTACTTCTCGCACTGACGCCGGCAGCTCTTTTTGGCATCTACAATTTTGGCGTTCCCGCGCTCATCCGCATTGTCGTGAGTATAGCTGTCTGCGTGCTATGCGAGTATCTGTTTGAAAAAGGCATGAAGCGGCCGGTGACGGTGAACGACGGATCGGCTGCGGTGACAGGACTGCTTCTGGCCATGAACGTCCCGTCGACTCTCCCGGTTGCCATGCTGATTGCAGGCGACGTGTTCGCAATCATCATCGTGAAGCAGCTGTTCGGCGGCATCGGGCAGAATTTCATGAATCCGGCGCTGGCGGCTCGCTGCTTCCTTCTCATCTCCTTTCCGGCGGCGATGACCAGATTTGTCTACAACGGCGTCAGCAGCGCCACACCGCTTGCTGTTCTGAAGCCCGGTGCGGACGCGGCCGCCGGTACGGTTTCGCTTGTGTCAGAGTTCCTCGGTACAACCGGAGGAACCATCGGCGAGACGTCAGCCCTTGCGCTTCTCATCGGCGCTGCGTACCTGCTTGCCCGGAAAGAGATTTCCTTCAGGATTCCGGCGGCGTATATCGGCACATTTGCAATTCTGGTGTTTTTTCTGGCACCGGGGCACAGCTTTGACGCTCTGTATCTGGCTGAAGAGCTCTGCGGCGGCGGCCTGATGCTCGGCGCATTCTTCATGGCGACCGATTACGTGACAAGCCCGGATACCCCGGACGGAAAGCTGATTTTCGGCGCAATGGCAGGATTTCTGACATTTATCTTCCGAATGTTCGGCGGCTCGGCAGAAGGCGTTTCCTATGCGATTATCTTCAGCAATCTGCTGGTTCCGCTGATCGAGCGCGTGACGGTTCCAAAGCCGTTTGGATACAGGAAACCACAGAAACCGGACGCGGCCGGAAAGGAGGCGTGAGAGATGAACAATTCGATCGTAAAAGATGCGATGCGTCTCTTCATCATCACTCTGATCTCGGGCATCATCCTGGGGTTCTTCTATGACCTGACCAAGGGTCCGATCGAGGCGCAGGAGGAGAAGACCAGAACCCAGGCCTATCAGACGGTGCTTCCGGATGCGGACAGATTCGAGATGGCTGCGGATACAGCATATTCGTCGGATATTGAGATGCAGATGCAGCCGTTCCTGAATCGGGCCGGCTACACGAGCGATTCCATCAGCGGACTTGTCATCGCCTCGAAGGCCGGCACTTATTCCGGTGTCGCCCTGACTGTGACCGCGCACGACGGGTACGGCGGGGACATTCAGTTCTCTGTCGGTATCCTCCCGGACGGGACGATCAGCGGGATTTCTATCCTGTCTATTTCCGAGACGGCAGGACTTGGCATGCGGGCGAAGACCGATCCTTCGTTCCTCTCCCAGTGGACAGGTATGAAACAGAAGAGCTTTGACCTCGTGAAGACCGGAGGGGATCCGGCAGCCGGTACGGTAGATGCGATCAGCGGATCGACTGTGACATCCAGAGCTTTCCAGCGAGGCATCAACGCGGCGCTGATTGCCTTTGAGAATCTGCAGAACAATGACATTACGACAGCGGGAGGTGTAACCATTGGCTGATAGAAACAATCACCTGGCTTCCCGGGGCGGGGAGCGCCTGTACAACGGCATTATCAAAGAGAATCCGACACTTGTCCTGATTCTGGGCATGTGCCCGACACTGGCGGTTACGACATCGGCGATCAACGGCATCGGCATGGGGCTTTCCACGACGGTAGTTCTGCTGCTCTCCAATACACTGATCTCCATGCTGCGCAAATTTATTCCGGACCGGGTCCGGATGCCAGCCTACATCGTCATTGTTGCGTCACTCGTGACGGTGGTTCAGTTCCTGCTGGAGGCGTATGTGCCGGCGCTGTATGAAGCTCTGGGTATCTACATCCCTCTCATCGTCGTGAACTGCATCATCCTGGGACGCGCCGAAGCTTACGCGTCCAAGAACCCTGTGTTCCCGTCCGCGATGGACGGCCTGGGCATGGGGCTCGGCTTTACGTGTTCCCTCACGATACTCGGCATGATCCGCGAGCTGCTGGGAGGCGGAACGTTTCTGTCGAATGGCGCTACCGCTGTATTTACGATTCCGCAGTCCGTGTACACACCGGCCAATATCTTCATCCTGGCGCCGGGAGCTTTCATTGTTCTGGCATTTATTATTGCTATCCGCAACCGGGTCATCCGTCGGAATCAGGAAAAGAGATCGCGTGAGAACAGAAAGGAGAGTGTCTGATGAAACTGCTTGTCATCGCTGTGAGCGCGGCGCTTGTCAATAACGTCGTGCTCAGCAGATTCCTGGGACTCTGCCCGTTCCTCGGCGTATCCAAGTCCACAAAGACGGCGGCCGGCATGGGAGCGGCCGTCATCGCGGTCGTGACGGTCTCCTCGGCGATCTGCAGCCTGCTGTATGACTTTCTTCTTGTGCCACTGGACCTGGTCTATCTGAATACGATCGTGTTCATTCTGATCATCGCCGCACTGGTACAGTTTGTAGAGATGGTTCTGAAGAAGAAGAGCCACGCTCTGTATGAGTCCCTGGGCGTATATCTTCCCCTGATCACCACCAACTGCTGTGTGCTCGGCACTGCCCTGACCAACGTCCAGGATTCCTACGGTCTGGCGGAATCAGTCGTCAACGGTCTGGGCACTTCCGTGGGCTTTGCCATCGCGATCATTCTGATGGCCGGAATCCGTGAGAAGACGCAGAACAACGATGTGCCGGAAAGCTTTAAGGGCATGCCGATCGTGCTTCTGACAGCCGGTCTGATGTCGATCGCTTTTTTCGGATTTGCAGGGATCATGTGAGACGAAGATTTTCAGGAGAAAAGCATGAGTGGAATTATCATTGCCGCCGCTGTCGTGGGTGGCACAGGTCTGGCGCTGGGCTTATTCCTGAGTGTCATGGGCAAGAAGTTCGAGGTGCCGGTAGACGAAAAAGAGGCGAAGGTGCGGGAACTCCTGCCGGGGAACAACTGCGGCGGATGCGGATTCGCGGGATGTGACGCGTGCGCGAAGGCAATCGCAGGCGGCAGTGCACCGGTGGGGGCATGTCCGGTCGGCGGTGAGCCGGTTGCAAAACAGATCGCGCAGATCATGGGCAGCAGTGCCGGGGCGATGAAGCGCATGACCGCCTGGGTACGCTGCGGAGGAGACTGCGGGAAGGCACCGGCAAAGTACCGGTACTCCGGGGTTCAGGATTGCTCTGTCATGCCGTTTCTGCCGGACGGAGGCCCGAAGGCCTGTACATACGGATGCCTTGGGTATGGCAGCTGCGTGAAGGCATGCGAGTTCGACGCGATACATGTACAGAACGGCGTGGCGGCCGTGGACAGAGACAAGTGCAGGGCCTGCGGGAAGTGCGTGGCAGCCTGTCCCCGCCATCTGATAAGCATGGTGCCCTATGGCAGCCAGTACGTGGTCGACTGCATGTCAAAAGACAAAGGCAAGGACACCATGGCACTCTGCAGCACCGGCTGTATCGGCTGCAGGATCTGCGAGAAGAACTGCCCGGCAGATGCGGTACACGTCAATGACAATCTCGCGTCCATCGACTACGACAAGTGCAGGAACTGCGGCGTATGCGCCCAGAAGTGCCCGAGAAAGATCATCGCGCAGCGCTTCTGAGTGGCGTCAGACAGCTTTCCGGGAGGAATTCGGTGTATTGAGCAGAAAGAAGTCGGTAAAAGCGATTAAAAAAGCGGACATCATCCTCATTGCAATTCTGGCGGGGGTGCTTTCCGGATTCGCTTTGCTCTCTGCCGGCCGGCAGATGCCGGCGGAAGGAAAGTCTGCAGCTCAGGTCGAAATCACGCTGGAAGGAGAGACGCGGCTGTATCCGCTTGACCAGGATACACAGTTCACGCTCACGACTTCATCGGGCGGGGAAAACACGGTTGTCATCAAAGACGGGGAAGTGAGAGTCACGGAAGCTGACTGTCCGGACAGGATCTGTGTTACAATGGGGGCGATAAGCCGAACCGGTCAGACAATTGTCTGCATGCCTCACCAGCTGGTCATCCGCATCAAGGGTAAGGACCAGGAGATCGACGGAGTAGCGCAGTGAGAGACAGAAAAGTTCAGAAAATGGTAACGGCAGCTCTGTTCACGGGGGCTGCCATTCTTTTTGGTTACGTGGAGACACTCCTGCCGATCCCGCTGCCTGTGCCCGGCATGAAGCTGGGGCTTGCCAATATTGCTGTCCTTGCGGTACTTTATACAGCAGGACCCGGCATGGCGGCTGCAGTTGATCTGGTCAGGATCCTCGTGAACGGACTGATGTTCACCGGGCTGTACGGTTTTCTTTTCAGCCTGGCAGGAGGCGCGGTGAGTCTGCTCATTATGATACTGCTGTATAAATGCGGCAGATTCGGCGTGACGGGAGTCTCTGCCGCCGGAGCGCTCGCCCATCAGGCCGGGCAGATCCTGGTGGCTGTGCCGCTCCTCGGAAGCGAGGCCGTGTTGGCGCTTCTTCCGGTTCTGGGAGCACTGGCAGTCGGAACGGGGATTGTCACAGGACTGACGGCAGCCGGGCTCATCCGGCATCTGCCGACGGATGGGAAGGTGTAATGGAGAAAGACAGAGAACAACGGGAAGAGAAGCTTGCCTCTGAGATCCTTGCATTCGTGCGGGACAGTATCGCGGCGCAGCACCCGTTCCTTGACCGCGCGCTCTTTCGCATGCCGGTTGTGTTCCGAAAAGACACGCGGGGCGATGCGGCACTCCAGAGGGAGAATACCTTCGGACCGGCTACCGAGGGACGGCAGATCGTGCTGCCGGCGGCCTGGGCTGTTGAGACATTCTCCAGAAGTGAAAACCTGGTGTTCCGGACATATCTTCACATGCTGTTTCACTGCCTGTATCTGCATCCGTTTCAGTACAGCATGCTGGATCTGCACGCCTGGGACCTTGCGTCGGACTCAGCGGTGGAGAGGAGCCTGTTTGCAAACGGACTGGCGCAGGAATGGCCGCTTGACTGCGATGAGGAGGAGAAGGCGCTGCTTGGCCGGATCGCATCTGTGGCAGAGGATGAGGAGATTCAGGCGGAAAAGGTATACCACGCTCTGGTGCAGAATGGCCCGCGGATGAAGCAGCTGCTGGACGAGGGGGCGCTTGTGCGGCGGGATCTTCACTATCTCTGGCTCTCGGAGGACAAGAACGTCCGGATCCGCTACACCAACAAGGCGGGCATGCAGAGCGAGGATCTGGATCCGGGGAAACAGTGGAATGAGGTGCGATCGCGTGTCGCCATGCTGCAGGAAGCCACAGAGAGCCGGCACGGGAAAGGAAGCGGGGATGCACAGTTTCATCTTCGCAATCTCTATCCGGACGACCGGCAGTACCGGGATCTGATTGACCGATTTGCAAAAGTGACGGAAGAGGTCCATGTGAACATGGACGAATTCGACTACATCTATTATACCTACGGGATGAGTCTGTACGGCAATGTTCCGCTTGTTGAGCCGCTGGAATACCGGGAGGCGAGAAAAATCCGGGATTTCTGCATAGCGATTGACACGTCCGGATCCTGTCAGGGCAGTGTGGTGAGAGGCTTCCTTCACCGGACATATTCGATCATACGAAATTCCGACGTGTTCTTCCGTCACATGAATCTGCATATTCTGCAGTGTGACTGTGCGGTGCTTTCCGACAGGAAGATCACAAGTCTGGAAGAACTTGATGACTACTGCCGTGACATTCCGATAAAGGGGGCCGGGGGCACGGACTTCCGGCCGGTGTTTGACTATGTGGAGAATATGAAGCGCGCGGGAGAATTCACGGATCTGCGGGGGCTTCTTTACTTCACGGACGGCATCGGCACCTTCCCGGAAAAAGCTCCGTCCTTTCAGACTGGATTCGTCTTTCTGAAAGGAAAACAGAAAATTCCGGAAATTCCCGCCTGGGCATCGAGGATTGTTCTCGAGCGCGGCACCGTTGAGCAGGATGACCCCGGGCAGCACGGAACGGCAACGTGAAGAAAGGCAGGAGACATGGATATACAGCAGGCAAAGGAACAGATTAAACGGGCGGTCAGGATCTATCTGATGAAGGATGCGTTCGGCAACTACCGGATCCCGATTCAGGAGCAGCGCCCGGTTTTCCTCGTAGGTGCACCCGGGATCGGGAAGACGGCCATCATGGCGCAGATTGCGAAGGAACTGGATATCTGTCTGGTTCCGTATTCGATGACGCATCACACCCGGCAGAGCGCTCTGGGGCTTCCCATGATCGTGAAGAAAGAGTTCGGGGGCAGGGAATCTGCGATCTCCGAGTACACGATGAGCGAGATCATCGCATCTGTGTATGAGGCGATGGAGACAAGCGGGAAAAAAGAAGGAATTCTGTTCCTGGATGAGATCAACTGCGTATCGGAGACACTGGCGCCCTCCATGCTGCAGTTCCTGCAGTACAAGACATTTGGAAATCACCGGGTCCCGGATGGCTGGGTGATTGTCACAGCCGGGAACCCCCCGGAGTACAACCGGTCTGTGCGTGAATTTGACATTGTGACTCTCGACCGCCTCAAGGTCATTGTGACCGAGCCGAATTACGGGGCATGGAGAACCTGGGCACTGGACGCCCAGGTGCACCGCGCCATCGTGAGCTACCTGGACATTCACCGCGACAATTTCTACCGCATCGAAAATACAGGCAAGGGCCGCACCTATGTGACCGCGCGCGGATGGGAGGACCTCTCGCAGGCCGTGAAGCTTTATGAGGAAGCGGGCTTTCCGGTCGACGAGGATCTGATCAGTCAGTATATCCGCAATGAACATATCTGCGCAGATTTCGGGTCATATTACCGGCTGTATCACAAATACGGAGAGGATTATCACGTACAGGACATTCTTGCCGGGAACGCGCCGGAAGACGTATGCCACCGCGCAAAGGAAGCCGGATTTGATGAGAAGATGACGCTGATCGGCCTGCTGCTGGACGCGCTGCGGCCGTCTCTGCATGCCCAGGTTGTGGAAGAGGATGCGCTCCGCGCGCTGCACGGGCCTCTTGCTTCCTGCGGAGAGCTTGTCCCGGAAGCTTCCTCATCGGACGTGCTGTGTGAACGCCTTGAGAGCCTGGCGGCGGACGAGCAGAGCAAAGAGACGGCTGATGAGGCGGGGAAGACTGCGACTGCCGGCGCGCGCTTTGAGCGGGAATGTAAAAAACGCTTTCTGAAAGCCCTGGCGGATGAGATCCGGAAAGAGGAGATCAAAGACGCGGCTCCTGCATGGGAGCTGATCAGGCAGGAGTACGCGAAACGCGTGCGCAGCGCCGGTCAGGCGGCAGACACCGTGAAGAGAAGTCTTGACAACATTTTTGACTTCGCAGCAGAGGCATTCGGCAAGAGCGACCAGATGCTGGTGCTCGTGACGGACCTCTCGGCCTCACCGGATGCGGCGCGATTCATCTCCCGGCACGGCTGCGCCGGGTACTATGAGTACAGCCGCCAGTTCATGCTGTATGAACGCAGCCGGACGCTCCGCGATGAGATTCGGAAATTCACGGACGGAACTAAGACAGAAGATGAGGGAATGCAGCTCTGATGCGCGACGGTTCTTTTGAATATGAGAAGACAGAAGACGGAGTCATCCTGACAGAGTTTGTGCCAGAGACCGATCCGTCCGGTAGTCTCACGCTGCCCGCACGTCTTGGCGGACAGCCAGTGCGGGAGATCGGCACGAACGCCTTCTCGTCCCACGGCTCGGAGATCACCAGTCTGACCGTGCCGGAAGGCGTGAGACGGATTGATGGCGGTGCGTTCACCTGGATGCTGATGCTCGAACAGCTGAATCTGCCGGAGAGTCTGGTGAGTCTTGAAGAGGGCTTTTCCGCCGGGACGTCTCTTGCGGGTCTGCGGATCCCCAGGGGCGTGCGCCGGATCGACGGCGTCGGATCACTGCCGTTTTGCCTGCGCTTTGAGCCGGGGAATCCGGTCTGGAGCACGGACGGATTCGGGATCTTCCGGAAAAGTCCGGAAGGTCTGATACTTGCGGCGACGAATCCTGAGAGCAGGGCGGTGCGCTACCGGGTCCCGGATGGTGTCACCTGCATCGAGGAAGATGCGTTCTCGGGCCGGGAGTTTCTGGAGGAGCTTGTCCTTCCGGCGAGCCTGCAGGATATCAGGGAGGGCGCACTGTCCAATATCGCGAACATGTATTCTGACCGGAAAGGAATACGAAGTGTGACATTTCCGGACGGGAACCGACTGTTTCACGCGGAAGAAGACTATCTTTCGCGGGGGGACGTGCTGCTGCGCTGGTTTGGTGAGAATAGGTGCGTGCAGGTTCCGGACGGGATCAGCACGATCGCCGCGGAGTGCTTCTACCGCTGCGCGGCGCAGGAAATCCTGCTGCCGCCTTCTGTAAGAACGATCCATCAGAGGGCACTTGTTCTGTGTCAGGCAGAGCGGGTCTATATCGGGGCGGATGGCCTGAATATTATGTTTCCGGACGGCGGGACATATCTTCAGGACAAGCTTATGGAAGCGTTCGGGCAGAACGGGAAGCGCTATGACTTCACGTTTTACGACAGGAGCCTGCTGACCGGGCTGCTTGACCCGGTTAAAGCCCGGATGCTGCTGTCGAGGTTGTCCATGCAGTCTGATGCGGCGGCCGGTCTTGACGAAAAGACAGCTGAGAAGATGCGCAGCGCCCTCTCGGCAAGGCTTCCGGATCTGTTCGCGTCGGCGGCTGTGTCGGGCGATTTTGACACGGTGAGGCTTCTGGGGGACTGGGACGGCATGACGGAATCGGACTTTGAAGAGGCGATCCGGATCATGCAGGAGCATGGCCGCACGGAGATGATGACTTGCCTTATGTGCCGGAAACTGGAGAGCATCGGCGGAGATGGCTTTGATTTTTCCCTGTAATTGAGTATACTGATTAGAACAGATGTTTGCATCCCGGGGAGGAGCGATATGTACAGACAGACTTCGAAGCTGATAATTTATGGGGCCGTTGCGCCTGACTCCATCCTCATGCAGATGGCGGACATCTACCGCCGGGCGGATGCGGGGCAGACATCGGACGCGGCGCTGACGGAAAGTGTGTACGCGCAGGTGCGCCGCCTGCTTGAGACGGCGACGAGATACGGGTTTGACGGAGATTTGTGGCAGAATTATCTCACATATCTGCTGATCTCAACGGAGACTCCCTTCTCCATCACGTGCGAGAAAAGGGGAGCCACGGACGGTGCGTCCGTCAATATCTTTGCGAGGCACGATTTTGAAATCTTCCGGGATCTCTTCCATTTCGACTTCAAGCCGCTTGAGAAGAAACTCGGGATCAACTGTTTCGGGGTCCTCGAGAATTATCATGCGATCGACAAGTCAGAGAAGATGTACAACCGCAGCGTGAGTGAGCGGGTGCGGGAACTCTCGCCGAAGCTTGCCGCGGCGGTCTCTGCAGACGAGTTCTTCGACCTCGTGACGCAGTTCTACCGGCACTACGGCGTGGGCATGTTCGGACTGCACAAGGCATTCCGCATTCTGTCCGACGGGGAGACGGGCGTGCGTTTCCACGCGATCAACAACATGGAGTCTGTGCACCTGTCCGATCTGGTCGGGTATGAGAGACAGAAGGCGAAACTGGTTGAGAACACGAAGGCTTTCGTTGAGGGGCGCAAGGCGAACAACTGCCTGCTCTACGGGGACATGGGCACCGGCAAGTCGACATCCATCAAGGCGATTGTCAACGAGTACTACGACAAGGGCCTGCGGATGATAGAGATCTACAAGCATCAGTTCAAAGACCTGTCGGATGTGATCGCCCAGATCAAGACCCGGAATTACCGGTTCATCATCTACATGGATGATCTTTCCTTCGAGGAGAATGAGACGGAGTACAAGTTCCTGAAAGCCGTCATCGAGGGCGGCGTGGAGACGAGGCCGGACAACATTCTGATCTATGCGACAAGCAACCGGCGGCATCTGGTGAAGGAGACGTGGAACGACCGCTCGGATATCGACCAGGACCTGCACCGCTCGGAGACGATGGAAGAGAAGCTCTCCCTTGTATCACGATTCGGCGTCACAATCAATTATTCGAAACCGACGCAGTCCGAGTACTTTGACATTGTCGATCACCTGGCGCACAAAAACGGTATCTGCATGACACCAGACACCCTCCACATGGAAGCACACCGCTGGGAGATGAGCCACGGCGGGCTGTCCGGCCGCACGGCGCAGCAGTTTATCAACCACCTGCTGTCGACACAGGAAGGGTGAGAGATGATCGCATATATCAGAGGAAAGTACGCGGGCAGGACGCCGTCGTCCATAATCATTGACCACGAGGGACTCGGACTTGAGATTTCCGTTCCGCAGAAGATGCTTGCCGGACTTCCGCCTGTGGGCGAAGAGGTAAAGATTTACACCTGCCTGCGGTGGACGGATGACGGGCCGTCGCTCTACGGATTCCCCGGGAAGGACGAGCGGGAACTTTTCCGGATGCTGCTCGGCGTTGCCGGCCTGGGACCGAAGGGAGCGCTGTCGCTTCTTTCCTTTCTCTCTACGGATGAGCTGCGATTTGCCGTGCTCTCGGCAGATGAGAAGAAAATATCGAAGGCACCGGGCATTGGCCCGAAGACGGCAAGACGGATCATTCTGGAACTGAAAGACAAGCTGAAGATAGAAAGCACGGAAGAAAACACGGACAGCGGGGAGAGTGTGGCCGCCGGGGCTGCCGGCAGTTCAGGAGCCGCTGACGCCATCGAGGCGATGGTTGCGCTCGGATTCGGGAGTACAGACGCGTACCGGGCAGTGCAGTCGCTGGGCGATGTATCCGGAATGGATTCCGAGCAGATCCTGAAGGCCGCCATGAAAAAGCTGGTCTGAGGGACTGCCGCACAATGAGTCAGGAGCTTTGTTATGGAACGACGCATCATCACCACGGAGGCGGATGAGGAAGAAAGAATACAGGAGAGTTCGCTTAGACCGGTTCGGTTTGCGGACTATATCGGACAGAAAAAGGTAACCGACAAGCTGAAGGTGTATATCGCGGCGGCAAGGGAGCGCCAGGAGCCGCTTGACCATGTACTGCTGTACGGTCCTCCGGGGCTGGGGAAGACGACACTTGCCAGCATCATCGCCAATGAGATGGGGACACATCTGAAGATCACGAGCGGACCGGCTATCGAGAAGCCGGGAGAGATTGCGGCGATCCTCAACTCGCTTCAGGAGGGCGATGTGCTCTTTGTGGACGAGATCCACCGCCTGAACCGGCAGGTGGAAGAGGTCCTGTATCCGGCGATGGAGGACTTCGCGATCGACATCATGATCGGGAAAGGGGCGACGGCGCGCTCAGTGCGGCTGGATCTGCCGCCATTCACGCTGGTCGGGGCTACTACACGGGCAGGCCTTCTCTCCGCTCCGCTGCGGGACCGCTTCGGGATCGTCGATCACCTGGAGTTTTATTCGACGGCGGAACTTGAGCAGATTATCCGCCGGTCGGCAGACGTCCTGAAAGTTACGATCGACGAGAAGGGATGCCTGGAGCTTGCGAGACGCTCGAGGGGGACGCCAAGACTTGCGAACCGGCTGCTGCGCCGCGTCCGGGATTTCGCGCAGGTGCGCTATGACGGCGCGATAAC
>OCTW010664293.1_pt1 | contig 12934 bp, 15 predicted proteins | sample 1539671 | NCBI WGS metagenome assembly OCTW01 (sample SAMN02144230, study PRJEB22623) | gut metagenome | biome: sheep rumen | host: Ovis aries | place: New Zealand | reverse complement strand
AATGTACGTTTATAATTACCGAACTCATCTCGATGTGTCAAGTCTGTATTGAATACGTCTCGATTGGCTAACTTAACTTCCGCCATGTCATTCACAAACTCGAACACGTCCTCGATATACTGAAATTCATCATGGTATTGGAACTTACTCTGGATGTCATCGAAGTCATAGTTGATCAACTTCATGACGCGAGACACATTCGATGAACCTTCAATATCTAAGAGATGGAATTCCGACATCTCATACGGACGACACATTTCAGATGCTGCATAAATACAAAATGCAGTCTTCGCTGTACCCGGTTTACCTGTTACGGTGATAAAGGTGCCTCCAAACAATCCAATGTTTGCCCAACGGTCAATGACATTACCAGCTTCATCATGGACATTGACCTGATATCCATTTCTAAAGTCAAACGGGGGAAGATTAATTGGATACCCAATCAATGGTACCGCATCTTCTAATAGCCCCTTCTTATCCATCTTTTTTAGTGTAGATGATAGAAAACCCATATGTATAACCTCCTAAAATATGATTGTTTGCAAGAGTATAATATATATTTAATAATCAGGTTTGATTAAGCCATTTTGTAAGTTGGTAAATATATAGATTGAATTCATCCAATCGGGAATAGGGTACAACATGTACGGATGCGGTAAGTAACTTCTTCATGGACTGCAGTAAGCTTCCCATCGATTGTATATCGTCTTGGTAAGCCGGTTTTCCAATATGAGTCTGCATTGATTTATGGAGATCTTGTGCTTGTTGATAGAGTGCTTTTGCCCAGCTACACTTTACTTTTATACTGTAAATATATTCCGTAGAGCTGTCTAAAGCCCTCTTGAGAGCCCAAGCTTCCCCTTCATTGCGAAATTCAGCAAGGTATCCACACAGTGTATCGAATACCTCTCTCAATTTCTGTTTTAGGTCAAATTCCTTCTTTTTAGTATGGTAGTACTTCTTAATCATGGTAAGCATATCATACCTCTGTCTGTATGTATAAAATAATCCAAACCAATGATACGGGTATCATCGATTTGGATCATATATGGATTATAGTGACTTGATCTTTCCGTCTTTACACAGAAAGTTCACACGTCTAAACAAGAAGTAGTACGGTGAAGCCTTCATATCTTCTTCCGTTACCTCTGCAAAGGGTTTGTCGATATAATAGGTAGCGGCTGAGTATTTCTCATCACGAAGTTTATGGATCGTCTCTTTGATACGTTTAAAGTCTATCGGGTCACCATATTGTACATAGGTTGTGAACTTCGGGTTCCGATGATATCGACCCTCGCAAATTTCTTTCATAACTTCAGGCTTATTTGCCGGGCAGAAGATGATGGAAAAAGGCACAAGGACTTTAGCTGTACGGATTTTGTTAATTTCCGTCTTACCGACAATGGTCGACCGGAAGGAAGAAGACTCTAAGCTTTCTTTCGTATATTCGTGTCGGAAAATACTTACATCGCCGGTCTTCTTTACAGTACCCAACTGTTTGGTCACAAATTTTGTGCGGTCTTCATTCGCATATGTCAGATAGTAGAACGGTTTAACCTCCGGTTTCGCTACGCCAATCACGTGCACTAAGTGCACACCATCAGCCTCTTCTTCTTTTGTATAAAGTACATAGAACCGGTTATTCTTCTCAAACACCATGTTCATTCCGTCGGGAATGGAATATGTCAAGATGAATAAATCATAAGTAAAGGATGACTCTTCTACACACTTCAGAAAAGGTAAGCCGGATTTATTGTTATAGCATAGCGTAAAACAAGCCGTACTTAAGGCCCATACCTTCTTCGCTGGGCTAGTTACTACATTCTCCTCCAAGACGTCAAGAAAAAAATCACCAATATTGAATTCACCCTTCGTCAGATCAATCCCAAAGGATTGACGTTCTTCTTCAGACTTATGGCGTAATCCAATTCGAAAGAATTGTTCATTTTTCTCAACCACGTCCCATAATGGGGAGTTGGTTTCATTAAATAGATAAATCATGATTTATATATCCTTTCAAAGGGGCACTATTTATAAAAAAGGAACAGCCACGATACAAAGATCATGGCTGTCTTGATTATTACTTAGCGCTAAATATTAATCAGAGAGTCTCATTTATTTGTCGTCTTTATTTACGACCTTATTAAAGGCTTTTACGATGTTTGGATACATATCCGGATCCAACTCACTAAATACGATGCGACGTTTTGCATCGCGCCCATGTTTTTCATCCAGGTTGCGCTGCTCACCAAAGGACTTAATGAGATTCTTACGGGAGTTCTTACTAAAGAGTTTCTTATCGTCTAAGACAGCCAGACACCATGCTGTGATTGCATTGTAAACCGGCAGTGCTTCTCCGATATTGTCGAAGCTCTTATCCCGTTTTTCCAGTAAGATCTGTTTAACGAATTCAGCATAGTCACCCAGATTCATATCTTTGGTGATAATGCTCATCACAGCAGAAATTACCTTCGGATTTGCTAAATCGGCACCGGCAATCGTAACGACTTCATCTTCTTCGTTCTTAGCCAAAGAAGCTTTATATACACTATACAGTGCATTGGTCATAGTACGAACAAACCGGAATGTATTTTTAGCACTGACATACTGAGAGCTGAATAATGCCGGAGCCAGCCCTTCTGCAACAGCCTTCTTGAAGCCGATCTTTTTCAGCTTCTTAATGGTCTTCTTGCAGAGCGGAACCAGTACTTCGTATACATCATCGTGAAGATCTTTCAACTCATTCTGCATGTCATTGACAGCTTTCTCTTTATCCGCATCCGGAATGTTAGATTCTTTCACTTCCCGAATCTTAGCATTCACCATACGAGTGGAAGATACCAGAGTGTCATATATCATAAACGCCAGACCTTCCGGCACTTCTTCATCACTATTCTTCAGCAGTTTAGCAATGGGTTTGAGAAAGCACTTTTTGGACAGCACCAGTTCTGTAAAGTTACGACGATACTCTTTTTCACCCTTCTGATTTGCATCTTCGTAATACCAGTCAACCAGCTCCTGAAGATTGATTTCAATGGTAGAAAGTACTTCATCGCTGTCCATTTTCTTAAGAGACTTTACGCTGAGAGCCTCTTTTGAAAATAATTCTTCACCTTTTGCCATGTTTTAATTCCTCCTATACATTATAATTTTAAATAAAGGAGCCTATAACAGGCATCCTCGTATCGAGTTAGATATCTGTCATAGGTCCAATATTTCTTAATAATTATCGAAGTCGAAGTCGATCTCGTTCACGTCTTCTTTTACGTCCGACCTGGTTCGATCAATGCCAATCGCATTCACATGCAGATTATCCAGACTATCAATCGAGTCTAACAGACTGGATTCTTTCTTCTTGTTCAGGGCATCTTCGACTTCTTGTATCCGTTGAATAATGATCTGAATCCGATCATCTGGAACGGATAACCCTGATAAGATAACACCAATGCGGTTCGGAATCGTATCATCGTCTTTCAGATAATAGTGCTCGAACATCTCTAACGGTTCCCCAACATTGGCTTTAAATGTATCCATACTGGATGAATAATATATACTTAAATCTTCACTTAAGTTTACGATTACACCCATCCGTTTAATGATCCGGTCCTTATCCAACTGACAAGTTCCGTTGGTTTTCATGATCTTCGGGATATAGGAATCTAACATGACATGGTCATCCATGTCCTTTTCCATGAAATTCTCATACATGGATACATTTAACATTCCTGGAACAGTCAACAGCTTAAACATGTCAGCATCGTCAATCATACCATACTTCGTTTTATACGAATAGTCACCTCGCAGATAGCATAAACCATCTACAATCTCACGGTTGATCGTATTCATATAGGTTGAAGGGGTCATATCTTTATACTTGTTATTGTCATATAACATGTATCCTTTACCCAGGTGATTGACCTCTTTCATGTATTCCAGGGTATTTCGTTGCGAGCCAATCGAATCATTTAATGTAGGAAGAATACCGATATTAATGAAGACCTTATTCTGATATACCTTAGACAGAATATCTGCGATGATAATGCTCATACCTGAACCAGTACCTCCACCGGTTGAGCTAATAATGAACACCACATCGGTATCTGCCATAAACGTATTAAAGTCATCAGTCTTCAAGAGATCCCGATAGTACTGCTTAACAAAAGCCTTAGCCACTCTGCGGTCTTTACCAGCGCCTTCAGAGTTTCCTAAGAGAAATACCGGAATATCTTCATTAATGATGTCGAGGTCCTTCTCGCTAGAATTGATACAGAAGGTATCGAATCCTCGTGCACAAGCAACATTGGCGACTTGTCCACCTGCATTTCCGATACCCAGTACAGCAATCTTAAGCATGATTTTTACATTCCTTTCATTAGATATTAACCATCAAGGTCAATGTGATAATATATATTTAAACTATAAGGTTGATTTTTTAAGAGAATGGTACAGTGCCCGATGTGGTAAATCCGGCTGCATCATGATGACCTCCACCGCCAAAGCTCTTAGCAATAAAGGATACATCAATGTCTTTATCCGGATTCATCTCCAGACGATAGATCGAACAATTCATACGTCTCTTAATACCATCTTCTTCATAGTTGAATACCAGCCCGATTTCATACTGGTCTTTGATACTGTCAAAGATCATAGAAGAACGATCAACAGTATTGATTGCAATACACTTAAAGGATTCAAACTTTCGAATCTTTACCGGGAATGCTGCTTTCTGGCAGTTGGTTGTATTATCACTATTCACATAGCGTAATACAATTGCTCCTTCACTCAGCAGCTTATCAATCAAGTCATCTTCATCCTTGGCAATCTGTTCCCAGAACTTTCTACCTTCTTCGGTTAATAAGGTACAGGTATCCCAATAGGCTCGAATGGCAAAAATGAATTCACGAGAGCCAGGTGTCTGTCTCCAGACATCCCAATCACCGATCAACTTAATCCCACGAGGAATCTCGATATCGTGGATATCAATAAACTCTAACTCCCCATTGGTAAGCTTAATATTGAGGCATTTATCATCATGCTTGATTCGATATCCTTGTGTATAGATGTATGCCAGTTCACAGCCAGCCATACCCACAAAACGGATACCATCCAAATGTTTCTGGGCTTTATACGTATCAATACTGGATTTATGATGATCGATCCATGTAATATTCGATACATCTACAAACTTCTGCAACTCTTCCATCTTATTATCCGGAATCGAGAAGTCTACGATGCATACCTTATCATCCGCTTCCAGGTCTTTAAATACGATATCCGTATTATAGTTTACTTCCCACGTAGTCACAGGGTATCCCATATCTTCATAATACTTCGTCATGATATACCCACTCATACGGCCATCATGATCGTCATGATGAATAACAAGAGCTTTCATAAAAAAGGAACCTCCTCTTTATTTTAAATTAGTAAATAGTCCATGTGGCACTAGTAGTCCATAGTATGTGAAAATAATGCACATACTATGGATACATAGTTAATGGAAAGGGTTTCTAAATGAAAAAAGTTATCATGTTACTCAATAGCGAACTGTTGCTATATAAAGGATAGGTAAAATATTTTAATGGTATTAGTATATGGTTGAAGTAAATAAAAGTTGTGTGGTTATACAAATTGGCCAGTATATATGGGTTCATAACATACATTGATTTGAAAGGAAGGGGATAAACTCGTTGGGCCACGATCTATGTCATATAACGAAAAACCCTAGAAAGTCATCAATGTAGTAGTTGGTTCGAAAAGTGTATCCGAGGTATAGATACCCATTTTTAAGGAGTGGATGAACCCATTTTAATATAAAGTGTTATGCAGCGAACTATTGCTACAATAGAATTACTAAATCCCAAAGTTATTCTACTTTATATATTCATATAACCACACGCAAGTATAATATATATTCGAAATACCAAGTTAAAATATCGTGCACATAGTATTAATGGGTTCTAATCCACACTTAGAATCCAGCGGACATTATGCTTTTTTATAAGCACTTCACTTTTCCATATTCCTATAATAATTCGTAGGACTGTCATTTACTTTTGTTAAGTTAGGCCTAAAAAATAGTTAACATTAGAAATGCGTAATACTTTCTCACAATAGTTCGTGAGATACACAAGATACGGAATAAGATACTGTAGCAATACCCGACGATTCCATACGGGATTGCTACAGTATCTATTTGTGAAATTGGAGTATCACAATGCAACACACGCTTGTCCATTGTTACAAAGCTAAATAATACGTAAAACGTATATAGGCAGCGAACGATTGCTACCATTAGGTGATGATTACAAGTATGTTATGATGCGTATAATTTTATATTATTCCAAGAATACCGTCACTTCGTCATCTAACCGATGATGTCCTGGCTTATTCCGGATGATGGTTTCGATCTGTATATCCAAAATTTCACACCACCGTACAAAATACTTGGAACTCATCGCTCCTTCTTTAACCAACTGGCTCTTCAGATTATTCAGGTCATAGTCATTGCTGAACTTTGGACGCAATGACTTAATATTCAGCTTCATATTCTGTAAGACAGTCTTAATGATTCGTTTCAAAATATCATCGCTATCACGAATCTTCGGAGCAAACACTTCTCCATCAATGGAATCGGATATCTCTATCGGTATATCCTTCACTTTCACATCAGAAGAATTTAATGCTGCCACAATATCATCAGTATCAATGGACTTTGCATTCCGAATATCATAGATATCCCGTTTATCCTCTTCATGCTCTACCCACACATAGTGATTATTCACTTTATAAATACTACCAGGAATCTTGATATCAGTCTTCTTTAACTTTCCACGATAGATATAGACCATATAGTCTTCTCCAGTTGCAACTTTATTCCTGTCATAATAACCCATATGCTTTACTAAGTGTGACATAGTAAAGGGTTTCACCTCAATGAATTTTCCATTACCCAGCATAATGGCTTTACGACCCATTTCAATCGTTATCTTTTTCTCCATGGCTGCCTCCATCTATTGTCTTTAACTCTTGAAATACATTCACCGGCATATTCGTTGTCGGTTGGTTAATCGTTGATCGAGATAAATCTTGTGATTGCCTCCAATCACCCGCTTTAGTAGTCTCAATATCCAGATGCTTTGTAATACCCACATTCGTCCATAAGCTACTTGTATTGACCATGGCTTGTGACAAGGTAACAAAGTCTGTCCTGGACAGAATGTAATGAACCATACGTAATTCATCATATGATAAGGATATCTGATTCTCAGTTCGATCGAAATGGATGATTGCTCCCTCATATCGGTTATCCTGATAATCGATAACAATCGTTGGGTACGATTGTATATTATGATTTCCAGCTAATCCTTGTAACGTGATGATTTTCTCATTCATCTTATCGGCTGGTAAGTGATACATGGATAATGCATTTCCATGATCCGCATCCCAATAATACAATTCCCCTTTCGGGTCTTCCACAACACGTATGGTATTTGCAAGAAAGGTGATTAATTTTATTACCTGTATAATTGGTATAAACATCTTATGATCTTTCACATAAGTCCCACTACTCATCGTATAGTCTAATACAATGAAGGTTGGAAAATCATAGGTCAAGGAAGTACCTCCTTGGCCTATGAATCGTTTAAACGCTTTTCGCGGTTTATACTTTTGATATGATGGGTTGGTTATCTCTCCTTGGGTCATAAAGATAAGTACTTGTAACCCAAGTTGTCCAATCCTACCAAGATCTCTACATATTGTCTTGATCATAACCTTAATATCCTTTATACTCATTATATACATCGAGCAAATTTCTCAGTACAACGTAACCCATGATGATCGAGATCATCATTTTCCCATACTCTGTACTGAATATTTGTTGATTTGGTACATACATAATGATGAAAATTACTAGTGTGGATACTAATATTAAAGATAAGTGTATGGCTAGTCGAATAAACTGGAGCATACCCTTCACTCTTTCTATCCAAGGATCGGATTACGGAATTCCTTAAGGTTCATATCTTCGGTATATAAGATACCCAATGCTCTGGTAACAACCGCTTCGGTTTTAGGATGCATGGGTATACTTTTCTTTGCTGTCTCGAACCAGGTTCTTGGATTACCACCAAAGTTACGGCTCATGGCTTCCCAGTCTAAGATCATTTCAGCAATGGCTGTTTTTGACATTTCCATTGGGATTCCATTTTTAATCCAATACTCTGGGTGATGATCATTATGTGTATAATGATGTTCCCAGGCTTCCGCAAAGTTTGCATCTGCTTTCGATTCATGTTCATCCGGATAAAAGTACATACGGTACTGTGGAAATTCATTTACAGAAAACTTACTCAAGTCATGATCAGCCACACGGCCAATCAACTCAGACATTTCTGCGTCAGTCATCATCAACACGCGACGTAATAACGGGGCCCGTTCATCAAATGACCGTTTTACTGCGGCGATATGATTGTTTACATAGTTCTGATACTGCTTTTCCATCGGAGTAAATTCACCCGATGGGTTTTGATACATTTCCAATTCCATGATTATATACCTTCCTTTCACATTATATATAACTGCAAGATAGATAATATATATTTATTTTCTATAGTTGACTATTAGAAAAATGTGAATTTGAATATACTAATTAATATTAGTCACCTTGGGATTTGACAAGCTATTAATGCTAAGTATTACTATCAGAAAGGAGGTAACTCCTTGGCTAAGTTTAAAGCACCTGCAGAGTTTATTAACGAGAACGTAAGCTTGTTATCACAACGACAGGGTTCGATGTATTCCATCTTTCTGGAAACCAGACCTACGTTTACAACCTACTATCACGTCAATAAGATCCGCAGTAAAACCGATAGAGGATTGAAGATCCCTGAACGCTTAAATGGGGTAACCTCTCCCATTCGGTATAATAAGTTAATTAACTTCCCACTCTATGGGATTGAACAAATCCAATTGCAGCTGGAAGAAGAGGAAGAAGGATTGACTTCAGATTATAACTCAGAAGCTATTATTCTTCCTAACACAATTCACCCTTCCGTAGATGATTACTTTGTAATCAACTATTTGGAAAAGAAGTACATGTTCCGTATTACTAAATACGAATATGATACTATCAAATCCAATAACTACTATAAGATTGAGTATACACTCCAATCTGTAGATGAATCCTTCTTTAATGACATTGAGCGTCAAGTTGTTAAGGTATACTATACCCAGTTCGATAATATCGGTACGGATGATAAAGTATTCTTAACAGCAGAAGGTGTTTCTACCGGTAATAAGATCAAAGAGTTGTATGATAACCTGGCTACTAACTATCTGGAGATGTATTATAATCCTACCAAGGATCCCTATAATACCTTGCTCTATATGCAGCCAAGTGAATCATATGATGGTGACTTTGATTGGATCTTTGACCAGAATTTAGTTCACTTCTGTAATAAGAATGAGTTATTCTATAAGCATGAAACGACAGATGCTATCTTATTATATGAAGAACCTCGTGGATACTTCCATATGGATTATGCGAATTCGATCTATGATCTAATGGAACATTATGAACCAAGTCGTATCTCGAAGATTAATGGTCACTTTGACTTAGAACCAACCGCGGTAATGGATAGTATTTTCATGTATTATCGAGATAAACGTGTGAAATATGTACGAGAGTATTTCCGTCCATATAACTTCGTAAATCTCCCCATTCATGAATACTTACCCAAAGAATTTATCGGTGGCTTGATAAATAAAGATATCAGTGAACTAACAGATCCGATCGATATTGCAGTAGCAACATGGATCAATGATAAGTCAGATACCGATACTTTTGTATCTTTATTGGAGAATATTGAGCCGCATCATAACCGATATACGTTCCATAACTTTATATTCATCCCGTTGCTCTTATTCTGCTTAACGGATGCATATAATGCAGTACAAGCAGCAGCACTGTCTGACCCAGACAGTATTGCGGATGAGTTAGCTAACGAAGGGGATGCTGAGAATGTCTAAATTTATGCAGGTCTATGAACCGGTTGAAGAAGGCTGGGGAGCATTTTTGTATAAGTTTGCATCATTCGTTCTCCCACGCCCATTAAATGTAATTAAAGCAGTTGCATCGAATATGATGCTGAAGAAGCTATTAAACGATGCCCATGTAAAGAAATATCTTCATGATGAGTGTAAGAAACTTCTGGAAGAGGAGAAAAAGAAAGACCCGACTGTGACTGCTAAGTTACCATATGATCCAATTACATTGGTTAAACGGTGGTGGCATAGTAATGATGGGGTTGGCCCATTCTCTCGTCCAGCCTTTATGCATGATTCAAACAACTTATTGGAAGATAAAGTGTTTAACCTGGGTGTCAATGGATTCACTACAACCTTCTGGTATGACAGTGACCATATTGATGCTGCCGTCGTATTATTTTATTCCAAGAAGCATGATAAATGCATTGGAAGACGGATACCTACGCCAAAGAGTGGCGAGGTAGCCAAAAAATTCAAAGAAGAATGAGGTCTATAACCAATGGAATCAAGAGTGATGAATAAACTTTTCAAGAATTCTCCGAACAAACCCGTTGTTGAAGGTTGGGGATTTCTTGCTTCGTTTTTATTGGCTGGTCCATTAGGTGCTGCAGCTTATGCTGTAATGCACTGGAGTAATGTGCGCAAAGTTTTAGGTAACGAAAAAGTTAAAAAGTATATTATCGCTGAATGTGATAAGATCTATGCCAAAGAGAAGAAGAAGCATAAGTCTTTAACTCCAGAATGCCCCCATGGGTTCATCGAGCTGTTTAAGAAGAATCCAGCTATCTTAAAACATACTACATTCGGTGAACGTATGAAGAATCCTTCAGCTGGTCAATTTACTGTAGGTAAATACACCGTTGTACCTTTCGGTGATACTGACCACATTGAGAAAATTGTTGTTATATTATATGAAAAGGATTCCGATACGTACATCGGTGGAGTAATTCCTGCTCCGAATAAAGAAGATCTTAAGAGTGTTGGACTTCGTAAAGAAGAGCCGTAATATAAAATATCCAAGGTAGAACTTTATCTACCTTGGATATTTATTTAGGGACTACTCTTCGTGGAAGATAGCAGCCAGCTCTTTATTAGTAGGAGCCGGAATACGACGACCGATGCAACGGCTATATGTCGGAGAATAGAAGATAACAACACATGCATCGATATGATCGGTGTCATACCAGAAGGTGGTTGTAAATCCAGCTACTTTCAGATCAAATACAGCATCATCAATCCAGTCATCATGTTGCTGCAGGAAGTTGGGCTTGCTAAAGAAACCAACTTCATCATTGTTATGCCACCAGCGTTTGATCAGGGTGATCGGATCGCCAGGAATCTTAGCAGTTACTGTCTTATCTTTACGCTGCTCTTCTTTCAGCAAGCGTTTGCACTGATCCTGCAGATATTTCTGCATTTTAGGATTCTTTAAGAAGCCAGACAGTACGCTGTTAGAAATAATACCGATACCAGTGCTGATTGCGGGATTACCGATAAGAAAGCGATTTAATGCGGTCCCCCAGCCTTCTTCAACCGGTTCATAGACTTGCGCAAATCTACTCATAGTTATAAACTCCTTTTTTGCAATGATCATGCAAGTATAGTTATGAATATGTCAAGTATGGCTGGCTTATTAATTCCAACCATACTTGACTATTAATGTAATATTGTATATGTATTCGTGTAAACTTTAAAGTTAATATTTTTTGGCATAAATGGAATAATAAACGTAAATTATACTTCTTCGCTGTCGGCGACATATTTGTCGACCAGCGTCAAAACGGATTCTAAGTGTGCACCAACGAATTCATCTTCGTCAACCGGTACGTCCTCGTTTGTCATCTTACCAACTGCCACAGCAGCATCATCGATTTCAGTCTCAGGAATGTTGTCGATCAACTTACCCAATTCTTCATCATCCAATGCTTCATCTTTAAACTGGTTCTCGGCGTCGGGATCTGTAATATCGACTTCGATAGGAATATCCGTCGGATCAAGTTCTTCCAGCACGGAGTCGCGAATAATCGCAGACTCATTGTGTACTGAAAGGAGGTTACCGAATCCTTCTTTGGCATTTTCCTCACGAAGTTTTTCAAACATCAATTTCAGAGCCACTCTGGAGAGTCCCTCCTTTACCATAAGATTACATCAAAATATTTTTTTAAAAAAATACTACGGATTATCTTAATGTTTCCTATGTTAGACTATATTCTTCGCACATATTATATAATGATTAATTCATAAGCCGCATTAGGAGGTGTAGTTAACATTGCGTAAGGTAGTTAAACGTAAGAAAATCACAATCGCCACTTCTGGCAAATTATCAATCAAGGGTGGAATTCGCGGTCCTGTTGACATTCCATACATGGAGTCAATAGACACTATAGGCAGAATGCTTGTTGCCGGTTATAAGGTATATGAGCATCTCTCAGATGGCTCTAAAGTGCTGCTGACAGTTCAGAACTTCAAAAAAGAGAACGGAACCAATGATATGCAGACTACATTAGAGTCTGTTAAATCCGCGAAAGAACTGAAAGCTCCCCCGTCCAAATTACGTGCCCAGCAGAATGCGAAAGCCTCTACGGGTACAAAAGAGCAAATCGATATATTTTCTCCCAGACCCTAAAAAAGAAAGCTATAACCGCTTGTATTAGTTGGTTATAGCTTTCTCTTTGTACTGCTTGGTTCGGGGTGATGAAGCTAGTCTTCGTCATCATTGATGTAACCGAAGGTTTCATTATCATCTAGGAAGTCCCTGAAGTCTAAATCATCATCGTCTTCATCGTAACAGTATGCTTTGTTAACCATGTTCATCACCCCCTATTCATTATAGACTTGAGACACTTCTCGAATCTATAATATATTTTTATACACTATGACTTTA
>OCTW013411652.1_pt1 | contig 12936 bp, 6 predicted proteins | sample 1539671 | NCBI WGS metagenome assembly OCTW01 (sample SAMN02144230, study PRJEB22623) | gut metagenome | biome: sheep rumen | host: Ovis aries | place: New Zealand | reverse complement strand
GCTCAATGGTGTTATCAAGGGTTGGACCGAAGGTCTGCAACTCATGCCGAAGGGTTCGAAATACAAACTCTACATCCCGTATGAGTTAGGTTATGGCGAGCGCGGTGCTGGTCAATCCATTCCTCCGTTCGCAACGCTCATCTTCACCGTGGAGCTGCTGGATATCAAATAAATCATAAATTTGAAATCATAAATTATCTTGGGAGTTATCGTCAAGCAATCGGTTCGTGGTACAATAGTGACCTATTTAGGCATCGCCGTTGGCGTTGTCACCACGTTCTTTGTGCTAACCCGTTTCCTCACAACGGAGGAGATCGGGTTAGCACGAGTGCTTGTCGATGCCGCTACTCTCTTCATCGGGCTTGCGCAATTAGGTACGAACGCCAGCATCATCCGTTTCTACCCGTATTTCCGGGAGAAAGATAGCAACGAGGACCACGGCTTCTTCTTCTGGGCATTGGTCGTTCCGATGATTGGGTTTATCCTCTTCGCGATTCTCTATTGGGCGTGCAGCGTACCTTTGGGTGCTTGGTTTGGGGATAAATCGCCGCTCTTTGTGGAGTACTACTATTTTGTCCTCCCGCTGGCGTTCTTTATGCTCTATCAGGCGATTTTTGAGTGTACGTGCAACGTACTGATGCACATCGTCGTGCCCCGTGCTGTACGGGAGTTAGTGGTGCGTGTCGGCATGCTGACGCTCTATCTGCTCTACGCCTTCCGCATCCTCTCGCTCGATGGTTTTGTGATTGGTCTGTGTGCCAACTACGCGCTGGCAGCGATGATTAACGTGGCGTATTTCTTCTCACTTCAGCCGATTCGTCTCAAGCCCGATTGGTCGTACCTCAAGAGTAACCCTGCACTCGTACGTCGCTACTTAGTATATACGGGATTTCTCTTGCTCTCTGCGGTCACTTCCTTCCTGGCCCCCACACTCTCATCGTTCTTCGTGACAGCAAAGATGGGTTTGGACACCACCGGTATCTTCGCTATCGCCACATACATGGCGGTGATGGTAAGTGTACCGAACAGGTCTGTTTCCGCTATCGCGTCGCCTCAACTTTCACGCGCCATCAAAGAGGAGAAACACGAAGAGTGCTCGCTTCTCACCCGCCAGGTCACGAGGAACATGCTCCTCATCGGCGGATTTATTCTTCTGACCATCTGGGTTAATATCGACCTCATTTTCCATATTCTTCCCAACGGTACTACGTTCGCGCAAGCCAAAAACGTAGTGCTCATCCTGGGTGTCAGCCAATTGATTTTGGGGACATTCTCTATTTGTTTTTCCGCGCTGAACTACTCGCGGTACTATGCGCTGAGCCTGATCTTCTCGCTGGTTCTGACCATCAGCGCACTGCTGCTCAACAACTATCTCGTACCGCTCTATGGTATGGAAGGCGCCGCATTGAGCAACCTGCTCTCGTACGGACTCTATTACCTTCTGATCATCGCCGCGGTAGTACCTTTAGGCGGATTCCATGTAGTGGACCGCAAGTGGTGGTACATCGCCTTGCTCATAGCCGGACTCTTTGCTATCAACGCCTTATGGTGCGCTTACGCGCCGATAGCGAACATATGGCTCGATAGCCTTCTCCGCAGCTTTATACTCATCGGCGGAGGTCTGTATATCGCTTATAAAGCCCAACTCTCTCCGGAGATAAATAGTCAAATAGCCAAAACATTAAACATTAAACATTAAACATTATATCGTGCGCTATTTCATAACCTTCTCATATAACGGTACCGATTTCCACGGTTCGCAGAGCCAGCCGAACGGGAACACGGTGCAAGCCGAGATGGAGGCTGCTTTTGCTACCATCTTGCGCCAGCCCGTGCCTTTGACGTTTGCCGGGCGCACCGACGCCGGCGTACATGCAGAGAAGATGGTAGCGCATTTTGATGTCGAGAAAGCGGTACCGGCAAATTTTGGTGCACGGCTCAATAACCTCCTGCCGCCGTCCATCGCCGTTCAGGCTATTCAGCTGGTACGCGACGATGCCCATGCGCGGTTTGATGCCACGGCGCGCACGTACCGCTATCGTATCACGACCCGCAAAGACCCGTTCCTCTATGTCACCCACACGCGCGTGGCACCGGGGCTGGATTTCGACGCAATGAACCAAGCCGCAGCGCTGCTGCTCGGCAAACAAGACTTCGCTTCTTTCTGCCGCGTCCACACAGATGTAAAGACCACCATCTGCGATGTGCGCGAAGCACAATGGATACGAGAGAACGAGACCGAGGCATATTTCGTCATCACCGCCGATCGGTTCCTGCGTAATATGGTTCGCGCAGTGGTGGGTACGCTCTTTGAGATCGGTCGCGGACACATGCCGCCCGAAGCGATGGCGGAAGTCATTAACGCGCATCACCGTTCTTCAGCAGGACATTCAGCTCCTGCGGAAGGGCTGTCATTAGTAGAAATCATTTATCCACAAAATATTTATCAACCATGAGAAAAATCACTCTCTTGCTGCTTGCCGCAGCCGTTTTAGGCGCTTGTACATCTGCGTCAAAGTATCAAACAACCAAGCAAAAGGACATCGATGCCCTGACCAAACTGGCTTCCTTTGAGATGCCGAAAGTGCCGGTGCCTTCGTTCCCTGACCGCACGTTTAACATCCTTGACTACGGAGCAGACAACACTGGTGTAGCATTAGCTACCGCGGCCATCCAGAAAGCCATTGACGAGTGTACGGCAGCTGGAGGCGGAACAGTCATCATCCCCGAAGGTATCTACACCACCGGACCGATTACTCTCAAGTCCAACGTCCGTCTCTTCACCGAGAAGAACTCGTTCATCGTCTTCAGCCACGATCTCGATCTCTATGAGATCTACGACGAGTGGTTCGAAGGCATCCCGACCAAACGCTGCACATCGCCGCTCAATGCGCGCGACGCAGAGAATATCGCCATCACCGGCTTTGGCACCTTCAACGGCAACGGCGACTGGTGGCGTCCGCTTAAGAAATCCAAGATGGCTCCGGGTCAATGGAAGAAACACCTCAAAGAGAAAGGCGGCGTAGTGACCGAAAACGACATCTGGTATCCGGATAGCGCATCGATCTTGGCGCAGACTTATTGCCTCGATCAGAACGTGCCCGTCATCGAAGATGACAGCCTCTGGCAGGTAGTCAAATCTTTCCTCCGTCCGGTAATGCTCCATTTCGTGGGATGCAAGAATATCCTCCTCGAGGGCGTGACCTTTGAGAACAGCCCGGCGTGGAACCTCCACCCCATGTGCTGCGAGAACCTCATCCTGCGCGACCTCACGGTTCGTAACCCCTGGTACAGCCAGAACGGCGACGGCGTGGACGTGGAGTCCTGCAAAAATGTGGTGATTGCACGTTGCTCTTTCGACGTGGGCGACGATGCTATCTGCATGAAGTCCGGCAAGGATAAACCCGGTCGTGACCGCGGCATACCAACGGAGAATGTGGTAGTCGATGACTGCGTCGTTTATCACGGCCACGGAGGTTTCGTCTGCGGCTCGGAGATGTCCGGCGGCATCAAGAATGTCGAGGTGCGCAACAACCTCTATATCGGGACCGATGTCGGTCTGCGTTTCAAATCCACTCGCGGACGCGGCGGTGTGGTAGAGAATATCTACATCAACGGCGTCAACATGGTCAATATCCCCAACGAAGGACTTCTCTTTGACCTCTTCTACGGCGGTAAAGGTGCCGGTGAAGAGACCGAAGAAGAACTCGCAGCACGTATGAATGCAGAGGCTCCGGCTGTAAGTGAAGAGACACCGGCGTTCAAGAATATCGTCATCGAGAATGTCAAAGGTGCGAATATCAAACGCGCCATCTATTTCAACGGTCTGCCCGAGCAGAAGATTGCGAATGTCACCCTGCGGAACATCACTATGTCCGCTACCGAAGGTGCGCTCTTCCGCCAGACCAACGGCCTGGTCATCGAGAATGTGAATATCCAAGCTCAGAAAGGCGAAGCCTTCACCCTTGCCCCGACCGTAGAGAATGTCAAGATCAATTGATAAATTTATCTGTACTCTGTCAGCGAAAGCGGTCTGTACTCTATCAGCCGCTCTCGCGGCGGTCTTTCTCGCGGGTTGTAGCCCGCGGATAGCCACCTCTTTCTGGCGAATCGGCACTCCTGCTGATTCCGCCAGAGAGGGTTATGCCGTCATTCATGCCGAAGGCAAGACGCGCCACTGCTACCCCATTACCGAATGGACCTCCACCGACGAGAAGGAGGATGTCTATCATTCGCTGCATCACCATGGTGTAGCGGTGGAGTCCGAGCTCATGGCGTACCGCATCTATTTCGATAAGAAACAGACCATTGACCCCTATTGCAAGCGCAAGCCCCAACTCGAACTCGCCCAAAGCTACTGGTATCCCAACGACAGCCTGTTAGAGGCGGGCTACGGCGATGACATCCTCCGCGTGAGCGGAACGGTCGGTGTGGGTTCTGTCAAGTACTGGGATGGCAAAATGCGCCACATAGAGAACGTAGCACAACGCAGCCAGCGTATCTTGAAGCAACAGAAGGACCAGGCTACGATTGAGGTGGCAGATTACGGATGGTTAGTGGAAGGGAAACAGGAGAATATGTCAGTGCAATATACGCTTATGGCGGGTGACAGACATATGCGCTGCGATATATATACAACCCATCCCTTGGAAGGCCTATGCACCGGCGTGCAAACCATCCCTGCCAAGGGCGGGAAGGACACCATCTCTATCATTCTCCCCAACGGCGTTTTGCTCGCTTCGTGGGGCACCGACTGGCCCGTGAACGACTCTGCCAAGTATGCCAAAGAGACAGTTGGCATCGCAGTCTTTATTCCCACACAGTATGCAGGCGAACGGGTGCACGACAAGAGCAATAACCTCTGTTTACTGAAACAGGAAAAGAAACGCTATTTCTTAGACCGGAAGAAATTATTCTATACGCACTACACCGCGCATTTCTACCTCACCTGCTGCGGAGCGACCAAAGAAAACCACCCTGTCGCTTCTTCTGCAACAGAGTGGTTCGCTTATCTTCGCCGCTGGGCAAAATCCTTAAAGTAAGATTCCCCGATATAAGGGTATTTCCGTTACCATGTCGTTACCATTACGGACGTCACTTTAGAGTTGATGTCCGTTTTTTTGTAATGCCTTAGAACGCCTTTGTCCGACGTTCCGGAGCTCCTCCGCCTTGGCTATGAGTGCCACTCCCAGCCAAAGGAAATGCTCCATCCATAACTACTTCTGCTTCCAGAATAGTTATCTCGGATACCGGCACTATGTATTGTCTCTTTGTCATTTTCGATGCAAAATTACTACTTTTTTTTGACATACGCAAATTTTACTGCACTTTTTTACCGGTTATGTCATACATTGTACCATTAGGCATTACAATATAGATCTGATTGTCAATCATAATCTTTCTGCATTGTTCTCCTTCACCTTGAATGCTCTCAATATCAGTTGCTACTGCGTTAACATAGAGTTTCAAGCCATAACCTTCTGTGCTGCCCTTTGTCAACTCGAACGAATATGGGCTATAAGACAAGTTCCATATAGCATAACCATTATAAGTCAAGTACAATATTCCATTGGATGGAGCCTCATCAACGGACAAGGTATAGTTGCCATCCTGCGGTGCATATATTCCCAACTCGCAAACTGCATTTTGGTTCTCAAGCAGCATCTCTATATCACACAACTTCATGCCATCATAAGCATTTGCCCAAACTTGTGCTACCTTAGATTCTGTCGGTGTACCAAACTTCGTCAACTCACGTCCAATCTCATAACCATCTGATGCTTCTTCATTGGCGCTTATGTATAAACGATCTGCTACTGCGGATTTATTGTCTCTAAGCGTCAGCGCGAACTCAGACACTTCCTCCGCAGTTCGCTGAGGCGCACGGAGCGTGTGATTTTCACCATTGTGAGTATAAGATATTTCTGCTGCTGCGAACGGTGCTTGTACGAAATAAGCAGAGCCGACTACGTATGTATATTCACTCAAAGGAACTGCTGTGTAAGAATTGCTTGTATGGTTATATAATTGCACTTTCTCTATGCCTGCAGCATTGAGGTTTGCATAAGCCATTGTTCCATTACCTAAACCATTCCAACCACGTACGTCACTATCCGTATCAGTATAAGCCAGAACCTCCGTCAACTGGTTATTGAACGAACCAGTAGCGGTCTTCTTGAACCGATAGATATTGTCATAGTCGTCTATCGTGATAGAATAGCACTGACCCGGCTGCATTACGCCATGATACTTCTTCCATCCGTAACCGGTTTCGATTCTGCGGCTCTCGGAGAAATCCATAATCGCATAGTTTACCTCGCAACGGATATTAACTTCTGCATGCGTATCGTTCTTGAAACGGCTTACACCATTTACAGCATCTACCGGGAATGGTACTGTGAAATCATACCAGCCTTGAGAACACTGCCCCGAAGGATCCAATGCCAAGTCAAAATATGCATTGCCGTTTATCTCCAGGCTGGCAGGATTATGTACTTGTCCGGACTTTCCTGGGGTCTCACCGTCTCCTAACTTAGCCTTCAGAGTAAAGTCCTGAACGTGCATAATACCATTCTTTACCTCCATCTCTCCTCCGGACTCAACAATCAGGTTTCCATAAGCGTTGCGCTGTACAGCATCGCCGTTCTTTATAGTCAGCGAACCGCCATCGGTCACTGTCACTTTCACACCTTGACGGATGGTCATTGCATCTACTGTCACATTGGTGCTTACGACCACATCGCTCATAATCAGCACAGGATCGTTCTCGCCGGGTAGACCTTCTTGACCAAACCAGTTACCTTCATCATTCCAAGCCGTGCCATTATTGCCTTTGAAAGCAAATCCGGATTTAACGGTCAATACTGCTGTTCCGTTCAAGGTTGCAGGGATATAATTAGGATCATTTACAACAAGCGTTACTGGCAGATTATAAGTGCCAATCTCTTTGTATTCTTCCATATCCAAAGAAGCATCCCAATTCATTTCACCGGCTACTATACCGCCGTGTACCGGGTTCGCTGTTGTATTCTCCGGCACTGCTTCACCCAATATCTGTCCATATAGAATCTCACTCACGCCGGTTACTGTCAATCCATCCGTAGAAGCACGATTAACGGTCAGTTGTACCGGGAAGTCCACCGCCTCATACCAATCCATATTTGTAGGAGTGAAACGTACGATTGCATTCTGCGTTCCGGCATTCAGAAGCGCGGACGGTTGGAGCCATCCATAACTACCATCTACTTCCTCAGATGGGATCTTTATGTAATCCGTTGCCGTCAGCGATCCTGATAAAATAGAAGCCGACAAAGCATCTCCGTATGTAATGGCAGAACCGTGCAAATTTTGTGTAATCACAGGAGCGTATTTCTCCACAGAAACATCCTGCATACTACCATACACCGGCTCATACAAGTTGGCGTTGGAAGGGTTGAAAACTATCTCTTTCGAGAACGTTCCGGCTACATTCATCACCGTTGTATTTCCATCTACCCAAGCAAACGAACCTTCTACTTCCTCTCCATTCAATTCTGCGCGTCCGCCCGACAAAGAAGCATCGGAAAGGACGCGACCTATCTTCATAGAAGAAGCATTCGGCAAGGTAACGATTTCCGGTGCGAAACGGTTAATAGTAAGCGTTTTGCTTACTGGCTCAGCAGCAGCATAAGTCTCGTTTCCACCTTGCTTAGCGGTGATGGTCACTTCGCCGCCACGGATAATACGCAGTCTATTCTCACCATCCACATACGCGATTGTCTCGTCCGAAGTAGTATAACTTACCGGCAATCCGGCATTTGTAGATGCATCAAAGATTACCTGCGCATTGGGGTACATCTCCAACTCTGCAAAATCCCAGGTAATGGTCTGTATCATCTTATTCACCGGCACAACGACTACGCAAGAAACGCTGCTATACCAATTTGTGTTCTCCGGCGTGAAGATGACGGTATAACCCGTATTATTAAATATAGCATTTATCGTATTATCTGCCCACGCGAACGAACCGGCGACAGAAGCCTCGCCGCCTGTTAACTCACAGTCTGCCAAACTGGTGTTCGGCATAGTCATCGTAGCAGCTGTCGGAACAGTTTTAATCGTCGGTGTCACTTTGCTGATGGTAAAGGTTTTGCTTACCGGCTCAGCGTCATGATAGCTATCATTACCTTCCGCCGTTGCCTTGATTGTCACAGTGCCATCCTTAATAATAGTCAACGCACCTGTCGCAGCATTTACCGTTGCGGCATCGCCTTCTACCACCTCATAACGAACATTCAAACCTGCCGCCGCAGCCGAAGTAGTTGCATCAAATGTAACTGCATCTGTAGTCTTCAGTTCCGTTGTTGCCGGATTCCAAGTGATCTGCTGATTGTGTTTGTCCACATCCGCGGAGAGATAAACCTCTACTGACTGATTGAGGTTATGGATAACCAGCGTATCCTTGTAACTCTCCACTTCGTTGGAAAGGAACTGAACTTGCACGCTCACTGTACCGTACTCGCCGCAATCCGTACCGATAGTCTTGCTTGCCGGTGAGACAACGGAGAACTTACTGCTCTCGCCGCCCTTCAACTCCATCTCCAACTGGTCGGTGATATTGGAGTAATTGACGGTGAACGATTTTGTCTTGGCAACACCCGGTTTGGCATCTGCCGTTGAGAAATGCACGGAATGTGTCGTCTTGCCTTTCGTATTCTCCAACTCTACATAACGTGCTCTGCGTACATACACATCCGAGAAGTTATGATAACCTGTTGCACCAACGACAGTATAGAACTTCACCTTCTTCGCCTCACGGCTGATGGCACATTTATAGGAAGCCGGATTATTCTTTGGAGTATTATTCTGCCAGATCAATTTTTCTGAACCATTCTCATAAACTTCAGCCAGATAAAGATCGCCGGCAGAATATTCGATTACTACCTTAATCGGTTCACGCCATGCCTCGAAATAGATGGAGTCGCCCTCTCCGTTCAACGTAAATTCCTTAGATGAGATGGTGTTGATTGAACCGCTCTTATTCTCCAATACCCATGCCTCGCAATCGGTGGACGGTTCGCGCACCTTGACGGTACGGATAACGGTAGCCTCGAACAGCGAATCCGCTATTCCATCTACATGTGCAGTCAGAGTAGTCTCTCCCAAACCGATTACATGCAACATCCCTTCAATCACTTTCACAACGCTTTCATCACCGCTGGTAAAAGTGATCTTACGATCCAAAATCACCTCTTCCGCTGCGTCTGCGTCGTAATAACTTACCGTTGCTTCCAGAGCAAATGGCTGTGTATTCTTGCTTGACAAAACAGGATCGGTCGTATATTTGAGACGGGTGAAAGTCTGCGTCCAATTGATGTGCTGTACTTTCATATCCGTTACTACGACATCTATAGAACTGCTGTTGGAATTATACATCGGGTCATCGGTTCCATCAAACGAAGCGGTGATTGTTGCATTACCTTTTTTAAGCGGAGCTATCGAATCGCCGATTACATTTACTACCGTTGGATCCGTAGAGGTATAAGTCAAGGCAACAGGAGAAGTGGCAGGATTTTTCACACCCACACCACGTTGCATCGGCGTCAGGTTCTCCTTCCATGTAATAGAGGGAGTTAACTTATTCGTCGTTCCGCGCAGACCGATCCGCTTGGTTGTTACGCCATCCGTAATCACCAAAGTAGCGGTGTCTTTTACTGCGGCACGATTATGCTTGTAACTGATAGTCAAAGGCACATTCTCTGCAAACGCATCCTTAGCAGAAGCAATCTCTGCAGGCGAAACAGTAAATTGACTGGCGTTTTCGCCTTCTATGGTCAATGTCAACGGATTAACATTATACCAACTGATATTAGAGGTCTTATCCGTAGGGTTGGATCCTGCATCTGTTGCTCCGAAATCAACCGTCTTAACGCCTGTAATCTCCGTACGCTCGGTAATATGCACATTTTTGAAATAACCCGCAAAGTTACCTGAATAACACAATTTCAGGTATCGGGTACTCGGTTTTAGAGATTTCGTCACAGAAGCATAACTTGTTTTATCATAATCGCCATTACTCCAAATCTCTGACCATCCGTTCACTCCATTTGCGCTCTCTTGCACATACCAATTAGCACCTGTAGCCGAAGAATTATTGGTACGATAAGAGAAAGATACTTTATCGGGAACTCCTTCAAAAGTGATAATTATATATTTATCATCCCAGTTGTAAGCGGGGATAGATTTATCATTTATCGGGAACACACTTCCACTACTTCCACCCAAACGGATTCCGCTAGTTGCATCATAGTACACTTCTCCGCTATTATTACTATATACGGCGTTGTAAATTGCTTGGCTGTTCACCGTCAACTCCACATGGTTCGCCAACTTCTCTACATTCACATAGTAAGTCTGAGAACGCTCTGCCCATTTATAGTTACCTGCCTGCGTTACGGTAATAGCTACATTGCTTGCGCTTTTCTCGAAAGTCCTCAACGCCCCGTTGACATAATTGATAGCCGCTGTATTATCGGACACATATGTAAATGTACATCCCTCATCGGTATTTGTTGAACTTACCGGCTCTGCAAAAGAGCGGTTATAATTTACCGTTGCAGGGATATGCCATGTAAATTCCGGCGTATGTTTTACGACCGTAATACGTGCCTTTATGGTCTGACCTGCCCAGTATGCATTCGTGCTCGGGTGAGAAATGGTCAGCGTATCCACGCCTTCGCCAACCGCTTTCCAATGACCATCTACTTTCTTCAACACAGCTTCGTTCGAAGAAGTAACCGTCACTTCGCTCAATGCCGGCTGACTACCTGTCGGCGTAACTATCGAATAAACAGCGTCATCATAAATACTATCTACCTTCCACGTTCCGCCATCTAAGGTCGTCGTCAAATTCACAGGATGCTTGTTTACATGCACATGAATCTTACGCAAATGATCAAAGATAGTATTGGTACCACCTTGGTGGAACTGAATATACTCATCTCCGGCAACTGTTCCGGTAATCACACCCGTATGGTCTCCACTATTATGCTCATACGACACATAAGTCGGATTCGTCGGGTAAGTAAAGCGATTATTGCTCTCATCGGTATTCACAAAACGCATCGTTGCCGTCTCACCGATAAACAGATTTAACTCCTGTACAGGATCAGCCGGCAGATTGATGGTATCATTCAACCAGAACTCCGGCGTTGCTTTCGGTTCAATCAGATACGTATGCGAATCCGATCCCGCTTTATAATAATTTGTTTCTTCAGTAGAAACACTTATCTTCACTTTTTGCTCACCAACAAATGTATTTTGTACACGCAACGAAGTACCATCTACTACTACGATTGCGCTATTAGAACTATAACTATAACTCAGTCCGTCAACATCATTCTCATTGTATTTTGCTTGTGCCACATTCTTCAACACATCACTCGCATAAATATGCGTCTTCCCATCGGCATTCCACCACTCAAACGTCGGCTGTAATTTATTTACAGTAATTGTAAACTCATCCGTGGTAGAGGTATATTGATCCGTTTGAGCCTGGGTTGCCTGAACAGTGTAATCTCCACATTTCGTAGCAGAGAATGTACTGCCACTAATCGTTGCAAAAGAAGCATTACCACTCGTTACAGTGTAAGAAACCCCACCATTACCTATTTTCTCCCCTATAAGATCATCTAAATTTATACTCGATGCATTAATTCCGGCAATACTTACGTTCACCTCGCCATCATTCATTTCCAAGGAAGAAGTTGCACGAACACCTGTTCCTGAAACCTCAAAAGTCTTAGAACCGCAGTCTCCCGAAACTGTTATACTTCCGCTACGCGTACCTTGTGCAGATGGTTTAAACTTTACACTTACTGTAACAGAACCTGTACAATCACCAGACTTGGAAAACGTTGCAGGAAACTCCGTACTATTCGTATTTTCTGAAATAGATATAGATTTACCGGTTTCCTCATTACTAAAAGTAAACGTTCTTGTCTGCGCGGTACTGGTAGTATTATACGTCTGACTATCAAAAGTCATCTCCTCCTCAGAACCAGACAGCGTTTTCGCCATTTTGATTGTCGCAGAAATAGTAAATTTCTGAGAATCCGTAAATCTCGCTTTTTCTACTCTTTGCAATCGGAATGTTACTGTACTACCTTCAGCAATAGATGGGGTGAATGATTTTGTAACCTTGTCGTTTCCCACAGTAAAACTACTGCCTAAGTTATTCCATCCTCCATTCCCAATTTTATATTGTGCTTGAAACTTTTCGGTAACAGCGGATATTCCAGACAAATCAGGAAACTCCATCACCAAGGTTACCTTTGTAATTCCATATTCATTACTTACGGAACCAAATTCAAAAGTTGGTACATCATAGTAATTTCTCGTTCCAAAAGCCCAATACGTATCACCATTCTTTGTTCCATATTGTGTCGAGGAAAGACCTGTATAATTACAGTCATTTCCCCAAACCTCGCTATTCCAGCCGGCAACGAAAACCAGCAGCATAGCCAAAATAGCCACGCGGAACGGTCGAATCGTTAGTGATAAGTTGGAGATACGTTGGTAATTCGTTGGATATTCAGCCTCCGTCACACTACCCTCAGAACGACGAGTAGTGCCGAAAATTGACTTGACAAACTTGACAAAGTTGGCAAAAATTTGCTTTGCACTTTTTGCACTATTTGCACTTTCAGACATATTTTTCATACCTTAAATACCTTTCTGTTTGTTATTTTTGCGTGTCGCTTTGTCGCTTTGTCGCCTTGCTTTAAAAAAATTGCCATGACACTTTGACACTTTGACACTTTTGCTAACTCAATTTTGCAAATTTACTATTTTTAAGTTTTTATGCGTCGTTTCAAAACAAACAACGCGAAAATCGAGTGCAAAATTAATATTTTGTTTTCGAATACGCAAATTTTAACCCCTTTTTCGCGCGCGAAT
>OCTW010174837.1_pt1 | contig 12936 bp, 13 predicted proteins | sample 1539671 | NCBI WGS metagenome assembly OCTW01 (sample SAMN02144230, study PRJEB22623) | gut metagenome | biome: sheep rumen | host: Ovis aries | place: New Zealand | reverse complement strand
CACAGTATATTTATATAGTATTTAGACTATATGATAGAGAGAATGACATATACTATATCAACGCAGTCAATCAACAAGGTAAGACAGAGGTAGAATTTACCATTACTGACGAGCAAATTAGTGCGGTACAGAATGGCAAACTTGAATTAAACATAAGAATTTATGTTGGCATTCCTAGTAGTGTTCAAACCGATGTTACGTTCGATAATATTGTAGTCAAGCCAATGATACGTTTAGCATCTGATACTGATGATACATGGCAACCCTATGTACCGACCAATAGAGAACTTAATGAGCGTATAAACGATACTACTGACGACAACACCGAAATAAAAGCAGAAATAGCTGATATATGGAAAGCACAGGGAGAACTTGGCACAAAGAATTTATTGAAATATCCGTATGATGGAGGTAAAAGTTATACTACTAATGGTATGACGTTTACAGTAAATAATGATGGCTCAATTATTCTTAATGGCACGTCAACGAATTGGACATCGTTTTATTTGGAACATGAAAACGTTCTTAAAGCAGGCAAGTATATTATCTCCTCAAATAGTTTGCCGAAAAATGTGTATATTACATTCAAAGATATAACTGCCAATAAGAATATTAATTGTGACATTGATTTCCAATCAAGGTTCTTAAATTATGCCGAGGATTGCCCGTATCGCGTATTTATCCAAACTCAATCAAACGTAACGCTAGACAATTTTGTAATCTATCCAATGCTCCGTTTAGCAAGCGACACTGACGATGTATGGCAACCATACGCACCAACTAATAAGGAATTAGCTGATACTCAAAATGCACTTGCACCTTTAATCGGAGAGTATTTACCGCTTAACAATTCAACTACATCAAAGAAAAGAACTGTTGCGAAAGGTGGAACTTTTGCTCAATTTTATGTTGGTGGTTTTGTAGAAAAGTATGGTATTACTTCCGCAAGTGAATTAGTGCTTGAACCATACGCAGAAACACAAAGCGGTAAAGTTGTGGCTATTAACCAAATAGCACCAAGTTTAAGTAATATTCGGATTGTATTTGATGAACTTACAGAGGCGGCAACATTCGTTTGTAAGGCTTCAAAAATAAGCTAAAAAGAGAGACTTAATCATGTTTGTTAAATGCAGACTAAAAATTGTAAAGGAAGAACCTAGCGGTATTGTATTTCCAAGCCACGATACAACTACTTACCTATATTATGCGTTACTTCATGGTTTATCCGCCGTTGATACAGATGGAATAGCGGTTGGTGATGAAGTATATTCGTTTGTGGCCACTACAAAACAAGCTGATACTTTTACATACGCAGGTGGTGCATGGTTATGGAAAAGCGGCATTGGAAAGTCTTGCACATGGCTTTCTAAAGATGGTAGAAATTGGGTGCAAGTACATGATAATGTGAGCCGATATGGATATACAGAACTCATAAAAAACGAGGTTTACAAGACTAAAGCCAGCGTACGTGTAGAGGATAATATTACACCACCGGCTATAGATACTTCATTAGTTGAAGTGGGTATTGGTGATAATTACACATATCACACAATCAAAGACGCAGAAAATGCGGTGCAAGATGGCGGTACAATCCGTATTCACGAGGGTGTTTATGACGAATATGCACTTGGAACATCAAACAAGGCTATCACTTATGAGGGTGTAGATAAAGATGCTTGTATAGTTCAAAATGGCTTATCAGATAAGATGTATTCTGTATTTGATTTGTGTGGTGGGAACAAGACAGTTAAAAACCTTACCATTCATCAAACACATTCAGATCCACAGAATCCAACTTCTGAGACTGTAGCATACAAGGCATATAGTGTACATTGTGACATGGAGAGTTGTGCTAATCACAAGTATATTGTTGAAAACTGTATTCTAAAGAATAGATATTTTGCATGTTGTGGATTTGGTACATGGCAAGATACTGAGATTATAGTAAAAGATTGTGATATTGATTTGTATGATACAAATAGAGATATTACAGGCACAGGCGCATATTACTGCCATGCTAATACCACTGATAGTGTCACCGGTCAGAAGATAAGCCTTGTTAATAATACTATCCATGCAGACCAATCATTAGCAATAAGAATAGATAGTAGTAAGAAATCAAATTCAGAAATGGTTTGTGAGTTTATTGGAAATACTTGTAGTTCCGAATTGTATGGCGCAACTAATGATTGTGTAAGATTTGAACAAAATGAATACACAACACTTGCAGAAACAAGCACAGGAAATAATATTCCTATTCTTAACTATGGCGCAAGTGCTGATTATGTAGCACCAAGCGGCTTGAAAGACACAGGTTATTGGTTTGTGGTTTATGACAAGACACAAGCTAAATACTTAGCTGGAAATTGTACAAAGAAAATCCTTAAAGGCTATAAGACAGCGGCTAACCAGTTGGCATTTACTATAGGAGCATCAAGCGGCACTATAAACGGATGGACTTCAACAGATGGTGAGAACTGGACGCAGGTTACTACTAACAAGGCTATTTATAAAGCATCAGTAACAACTAATACAAATAGTGATACTACCGATAAATACGCTTTTGGTAGCAATCAGTATAATGATGATATTGTACTTATTGATGCATGGTCTGATACTGAATTTAGTTGGGAATATTGATAATTATAAAATGAATTTTATAAAAACAAGCAATGACAATGTGGCTGCTCAGTTACGAGCAGCCCATTTTAGTTATTTAGAAAAAGACGCTAACGGATTTCATGTGTTCATCAATGATGGCAAATTTGATTTCTCACAGTGCGATCAAACCAAGCTCACATTCACCAATGTGATTGCTATGTAGAAAGGATTCAAATGTCAAAGATATTAACAGTTGAAGACCTTTATAATTTTTACGCAAAACGTGGTCGCAACACGCACTTCTGTGCTAAAGGCGAAGACGATGAAATTATAGTATCTGTTCGTGGTGCTGTTCGTCATTATGATACAGCGACTGATGATGCTAAAGAGGGCTTGACTCCTGTACATTTACAGGCATGTCATACACTTGCGAATGACAATAAAACCTTCATTGGTGACGATGTTATGACCGATGCTCTCCCATCCTTTTCAAATCGTCCTATCCTTGCTTATCTTTACAAGGACGAAGATGGTAATTGGCAGTTCCGTAAGCACGACCAACATATCAATACAGACAATGAGCTGATTTATGATGAAAGACCTGTTGGTGTTATGCCAGAATCTTGCAATGCCCACCTTGCTTACGATGAAGAGAAGGGTAAAACATACGTTGAAGTAGACGGATATATTTACGATGAATACTCTTTTGCTAAAGATATTCTTGAACGTGAAGGTGAGTGCGCCGTAAGTATCGAGATTGCTGTTAAAGAGCTTTCTTATGATGCAAAACAGAAATTACTTGTCTTTCACAAGATTTGTTGCATGGGTGTAACCATTCTTGGTAGATGGGAAGATGGCACTCCTGTACAGCCTGGCATGGCTGGCAGCAACATCAAGATCGCAGACTTTCAACGCAAGAACAATGCTATCTTTTCAAATGATAATTTGTTAGAAATGCTGGCTGAGATGAATTCCAAACTTGACCAGTTAACTAATACCAATTCTCAAAGGAAGGAGGAACCAATGATGGATAATCAGAACATGGACAATACAGCTATCGAGCCTACAGAGCCAGTTGTTGAAAATGAAACGACTTCTGTTGAGCCTATCGCAGAACCTGTTGTAGAACCAGAAACTGAGCCTATTACTGAGCCTACAGAGCCAACCGCAGAGCCTATTGAGCCAGAAGCAACAGAACCTGTTGCGGAACCAGACTCAACAGAGTTTGTTAGTGAGCCTGAGAATGAGCCAGAGGCAATCCCTTCTGCTACTCAGTTCACTAAAACATTTGAGCTTGCGCATGATGATGTGCGTAGAGCACTTTATGAGTTGCTTACTGCATACGAGCGCGACAACGAAGATTGGTGCTGGATTGAGAAGGTATACGACAATTACTTCATCTATTCATCTGAGAAAGAACAGGCACTGTATAAACAGGGCTATTCCAAGAATGAAGACGCAGTCGCATTCGAAGGTGACAGAGTCCACATCAATGCAGAGTTTGTGACTGATGAAGAATTGGCTATTCTGAACGAAATGCGTAACAATTATGCAGGTCTTATCGAGAAGCTTGCTCAGTATGAGTCTGAGCCAGAGAAGATTGAGCTTATCAATTCTACTGACTATGCGAAGATTCGTGAAACTGAGGAATTTGTTGAAGCTGCAAAGAGAGAAAACTACTTCCCTCTTACTCTTAATGAACTGAAGACTAAGTTCGATAACATGCTTCTTGAGCACGCAAAGAAAGAGTCTGCACAGTTTGCTGCTATCGAGCAGCCTAAGAAGGCTTCATTCACAGCTATCCCTATGACATCTCATGCTAAAGCTAGTGGTGTTAAAGGAAGATACGGCACAATGTTCGTAAAATAAGGAGTAGTCCTGCCTTTAATAAGTGGACGATTCAAGATTCAAAGTTAAAAACTTTACAAAACAAAAACTTTAAAACAAACCTCCGAGATAAATCGGGGGTTTTATTTATGTTAACAAGAAAGGAAACATAACAATGGCAGTTGCTATTAGTACAAAGAAGCATGGCGTTGTTTTCCCATCAAAGCTCCTTGCAGGATTTGGTGGAGCACACCAGTACAATATCACAATCGCTAAGGATCACGACAATGGTGAGCTTGTTACTCGTGGTGAATGGAATTCATTTGACAACTACGATGAGGGTTCAGCAGCAGTTGAGTTCAGTGGCGTAATTAGAGAGCCTGCAGCAGAAGGTGGTTACTACATCGAGGTAACAGCAGCTACAGAGGCTCTTCTTCTTTACAACACACCTATTAACCCATACACAGGCAGAGAGTTCGAGGATGACGCACTTTTCTTCAACGCTGCTGGTGATGTAGTTCGTGGATATGCTCTCGTTAAGGGCGACATTTTCGCTGTATCTGAGAATATGTTCGACGGAAAGATCGTAACTGGTAAAGCAGTTTCATTTGCAAACGGCAAGTACGTTGTTGCGAAGTAATTTGAACAAGGAGTATACATCGAATAATGGCTAGAATGATTAATTTTAGTGCTCATGTAATGTCTGTATTTGAGGCTATGAAGACAGACTACGAGTCAATGAGCAATCTTATGACAGATCTCGCTCTTGGTCACACAATGTATGACGCAGAAGCTGAGAAGGAAATTACATCTGCTGAAGCTAACGAGAAGATTCGTGAGTTCTCAAAGCAGGTGCTTCAGATTAATGACATCAGAGATAGAAAGGCTGTACGTAGAGCAATCCGTGATAACGGACGCGCACTTTATGACATCCTTGAGGACACACTTGATGTTTCAGTTGCTACAGGTCTTCAGGAGGCTGAGTGGTTCAATGCACTCGTTGAGCAGAAGACTATCAACTATGGCGACAGACAGGACTTCTACGCAGAGGATGACGGAGTTCTTGTTGTTGCAAAGGTAGGCGAGAGCCACCACGACCACATTCTTCAGAGACTTACTGCTGGACAGAGATATTCTATTCCTACAGCACGTTATGGCGTTGCTATCGGAGCAGATCTCAATAAGTTCCTCATTGGTGAGACTAACTGGGAGAAGATGGTTGCTGCAATCACAAAAGCATTCATCCTTAAGATTCAGATGGAAGTATTTGCTGAGGTTCAGAAGGCTGTTAAGGCTCTTCCTGTAGATACATTCAAGGGTACAGGTGCTCTTGGTCAGGCTACAAAAGAGAAATTCGACAACATTCTTGAGAACGTTGGTTCTGTAAATGGTTCTGACGTAATTATCATCGGCACAAAGACAGCTCTTAAGAAGCTTAATGGTCTTTCAGATGTTAATTACATTTCTGCTTCTCAGAAAGAGTCAGTTGCTAAGACTGGTATGCTTGGCGACTATGAGGGAACTATTCTTGTAGAAGTTCCTCAGCGATTCACAGACAAGTCTCTTACAACAAGACTTTTCGCTGATGATGAGCTTTACATCCTTCCTAACGTTGATAACAAATTTATCAAGTTCGTTGATGAGGGTGACACAGAGATCACAGAAGTAACAGAGAAGGGCGTTGCAAACGGACGTACAGATGACATTAAGTCATACGAAGTACAGAGAAGATTTGGTGTAGCTTCTGTAGTTGCAAAGAACTTCGGTGCTTGGATGCTTAAGGCTTGATAAGAGCCTTATTTTTATATGTGGGGGAGAATATTCTTCTCTCCCACAATGATTAAAAGGAGAATTTTATTATGGCAAATATAAAGAAAACTACGACAAAGACTGCTAAGGTTGAGAAGATTTCTGCTGAAGCAGCACATGTTGTTGATACTAAGGAGCAGACAGCTCCTGTAAAAAGAGAGTTTAAGGCAGACGACAAGATTATGTGTCGTTCCGTAACTCAAGGCGGTCTCTATATGGAGGGACTTAGAACAAAGCAACTCTATGAGTGGCTTGGTTATGGAGATGAGATTGAGGTTGAATATCAAGACCTAATTGCAGCTGTTAGAAACAAGTCTGCTTTTGTGTTTGATCCTTGTTTCATCGTTGAAGACGAAGACTTCATTGCCGAGAATAACCAATTGGACAAATTCTATAACGAGCGCTTTACAGTTAAGGAGTTGAGAGCAATTCTTGACCTTGACGTATACGAGATGACTGAGACTATCAAAACTCTTCCAGAGGGTGCAAAGTCTTCACTTAAGGCTATTGCTTCTGATGCTGTTAAGAGTGGTATGCTCGACTCTGTTCGTAAGATTAAAGCTCTCGATAGCATTTTCGAAACTGATCTTAATCTGCTCTCAAGCTTGTTTGAGCAGTAATACTTTAGGAGGTTTAGATGACCTCTATTTACTATGAGGAAATATACTCTAATTTCCGTGGTACTGTTTCTGATTGTAAATTTATCAATCTTGACCAGTTTGAAAACATGGAAGTTATGCAAGAGTTATTGCACAAGGCACTTGCCGGAGGATATGTCCGTAAACAATTTGCAACATTAAAACTTAACGACGATTCACAAATACTTACTTTTGAACTTCGTAATACTATTGATGATGATGCTGATAAAGACTTTGTTATTAGTCTAGCTGCTAATTATATGGTGTACGAATGGGCTAAACAACAAGTTTATAAGATTGACAACACTAATCAATTTGTTGGTGGAGCAGAACAAAAATTTTATTCACAGGCAAACCATTTGACTGAATTGAGAAATTTAAAAGACTCTGCTCTGACCGATGCTCAGAATTTTGTTTCTGAGCATAACTTTACTTTCAATAGTTACCTCAGTGGAGGTAAAAAATAATGCAGTATAAATACGGTGAATTTACTCATAATCAAATAGCTGAAACGAAAGATAAGATGCGCAAGCAGATATTCTTTTTGTTATTGGCTGTTGATACTAAAACAGCTCATGAATATGAGAATGTCGATGTTGGTGCTGCTTTCGAAAGTATATTGAGTATGTTTGGTGGATTCGATGATCTACTTGGTCATCCACAAGAGTTTGTAAAAGTAATGTCGTTGCTTAATGCTGCATATCTGGAATATCAGTCTGAGAAGTTCAGTTGGTCGAAATACCGCAAAGCTATCTTAGATGCGGGCAGTGCAGTGTTGAATATCAAGGAGGACTAATAATGCCCTCTCTTGATGTATATAAAAAAATGTTGGGTGGCAATACTGTTGGAGAGATGGTTAAATATCAATCCGATGTCATTATGCAGAATACTTGGTTCAATGATTTGAATACGAAAACGTGTTATCTGTACGATTATTGGCATGATGATTATAAACAACAGTTAAAAGATTTACACCCAGATTGCGATCCGAAAAAGATTGGAATTTCAGTAAAAGTTAGGACGAGTTCACAACAAACTTTTAGTAAGGATGTTGTTACTCATCACATACAACTTATGCCTTCTCAGAAAATGAACGTGGATTACTATCCTCAGTTCTTTGGAGAGAGGTACAATGCAGAGTTCCCAGTCGGATTGTACGTAGATATACCTGATGAAAAGGGTAATTATCGTCGTTGGTTGATTGTTGGATTAGCCAACTTTTATGTAAATCAATTTCCAACATACGAGATATTACCTTGTGACAAAGTGTTTGACTGGGTTTTGAATGGTAAGAAAATCAACATGGCTGGTGTTCAAAGGTCACAGAACAGCTACAATAGCGGTACGTACCTAGATTACAAGATTGAAAGAGTTGAAAACCAAGCAAAGTTGATTCTCCCAATAAATACCTTATCAGAAAAGCTTTACTATAATCAGCGAATGATTGTAGATAACAAGGTTGATGTATTACATGGAGCTGAGCCAAGAGCTTGGCGTATTACAAAGATTGAGCGAACCAACCCTTTTGGTGTAGTTCATCTCACACTTTATCAAGATGCATTTGACCAGCATCACGACTACATCGAATATCTCGATCCGTCTGATCCATCTACGATTGTCGGTATGTATGCTGACTACTACAGAGAAGCGGTTCCTCCAACAGAGATTTCTATAACATCTCCTATAGATTTGAGAGTAGAAATCACTTATGTAGGTAAAGCTCAAATCCGTGTAGATGGTGGTCGCAAGAAACTTATTGTGCAGTTCTTTGATGGTACTGAAGCACATAGCTTCATTCCTGGTACATGGACTTATGAAATCAATGGTGAAAATGTCAATGATTTAGTCGTCCTATGTGAAGATGTTGCACTCACAGAAAATGAATTCAAGATACAGTTCAACGGAGATATGCACTATATAGGAGAAATCCTTAAAGCGACATACATAACAGAAACTGGATTGAGTTCAAGTATCGAATTAAAGATTGGAGGCTGATTATGAAGTTATCTGACAAAGAATTAGCCGAACTTCGTGAGCTGAGAACTGCTCCCGATGATAACAATATTCGGTACAAACAAGTAATTACAAAAAAGCTTTTAGATAACAATAAGATTATCTATTTGCTTAACAATAAGGAGCTTCAAGAGGCTGATGCCGAACCTGATGAATATTATGGTATTAACATTCTGCCCTTCTATCTTGTAGCACCTACACAGTCCAATGTTCAAAATTTTATTTGCTACGAAACCTCTTTTGAAGATGTGTCTCGTGGCAATGCCGCAATGAAAACCCAACAGATTATATTCTACATTTTGTGTCACAAAGACACACTAATTGTAGACCAAATCGGGGTTGCTCGCCATGACCTGATAGCATCTGTCATTAAGCAGATGTTCCAAGGAAGTAATATTCTCGGAACTCAGCTCAAACTGGTAGATGACAAACCTAGCGTTGTCGATGCAAAGTATGATGCTCGTACACTTATATTTGAGCAGCTTACCACAAATAATATCGTCAACCAAGGCAAAACAATAAATCTTCGTAGTGGATATAGATAAACTCGCCCTAATTAGTGGTGACCCCATACCTATATGTGATGGGATTAGTTTATTGCAGCCCACTCTGCGAGATATTAAAGCCTACGGCGAAGCAAATTTTTTCGGAACATTTTGGACATTGTGTTCTGCTCCTTGGGATATTCCATCAACACTTGATGATGCTGGAATAGACTTTATGGAAATTACTGAGTGGGAATTATTTCGTGGTCTTATTACAGGTTATACACCTAAACAAAGCGGAATCTTATTTGGAGATTTAGATTTTTCACAGTTTCAATTGTTGAGCCGACTTAATGAAGATGGTTCAGAAGAAGCTATTTTATGCAATCCAGACGGAGTGATTTTAGATGAACAGTCATATAAATTACTCATCTCTTATATCCAACAAATGATTGGCTTTACTCATTCTGGCAAAAAAGCTGGTAACAAAATTACTAAAAAGGTCATGATTGAGGACGATAGGAAACGTCGTAATCGTGAGAAAAATAAGCCATTTGAATCCGTTCTGTTTGATGGAATAATATCACTCGTTAACACAGAGGAGTTTAAATACGATTACTCTTCTATTATGGGGATTACTCTTTATCAATACATGAAGTCCTTCACTCAAATCCAAGGCAAGAAAGCTGCCTGTGCTTTATTGCAAGGAAGTATGTCTGGATTTATGGATACGAGTCAGATTGACAAGCTTGAATTCCAATGGACTTATAGTGATGAAAAGTACAAACCAAAAGCCAAGAAATTGGTTAACAATAATACCAAGAAATAAAGCCAGTAATAGTTGCTGGCTTTTTATAATGCAATCAATTTTTTAAAGGAGAAATATTACATGAAGAATGTAAACTTTGAGCAGCTCGTTATCGATAGAGTTCTGGACGGAATTTTCGAGAATGCCAACCATGAAGTTCTTGCTATCCTTGACCAGCTTTCAAACCTTCAGATTAATGTTACATCTGAGACACAGGATAAGACAGACGCTCAGGGCGCACTTATCTCAAGAAAGTACAAGGCTAAGTCAGCAGAGGTTACAGCTGAGAACGCTATGTTCTCAATGAATCTTAACGCTCTTCAGTCTGGTTCTACAAAGCTCACTGGTTCTGACGTTGAGCTTCCTAGAGTAATGTCAGTTGAGAAGGGTAAGAATATCCAGCTCCCAGACGTTCCTAATGATGGTACACTTACTATTTACGGAACAAAGGATAATGGACTTCTTGATGTTGAGAAGAAGTACGAGCAGGGTGCATCTGCTGGTGCAGGAATCTATGCTGTAACAACTGCTAATGGAAAGACAACTATTGCTCTTCCTACAGATGCTACACAGACTGTTGTAATCAAGTATATTTACAGAGTTGGTAAGGACAAGCAGGCTATCAGAATCAACCACGACGCTGTTTCTGTACCAAAGGCTTGTACAGCTACATTCAGAGTTCTTTGCTCAGACGTTTGTGATCCAGAGACATCATATGTTATGTATATAGTATTCCCTAGATTCCAGATGACACCTGACTTTGACTGGACACTTGACACCGAGAGTTCTCAGAACCTCTCAGCAGTGGCCATGAAGGATTTTCCAAATGTCTCATCTATTTTATCAAATGTGGCATAGATCCCGTATCGAGTAATCGGTATGAAAAATTGACGTATTAAATTGCTGGAAAGGTAATAATACCCGCTATAGAGTATATTACCCACGTAAAGCTAACCAAACCAAAGCGGAATACCTTAAATGGTGTAGACGTAACGTGTTACGAAAGTAGAAAAAATTGGTTAGATGGCTCAAGGTTAAATCCTAAAAGCTATTTTGATAATCGCTCTACGGAGTGAATGATTATCATAAAAGAATCGGAAATCAGCAGCCAAACCCGAAAGGGAAGGTTCAACGACTATCTCCGTTAAGGAGAGTAGACAGTAAGCGATTGACTGTCGAAAGAGTACGCCCCTTAGAATATAAACTAAGGGTGATAATATAGTCTCCTCCACTAATGAAAATTAGTGACACATAAGTGTGAATGATAAGTAGCGCTATCATTTTAAGAAAATATAAGGATTGCTCTAAGAACCAGCTCCTCTTCTATGTTGCTATGGCAGAGGATTCAGATGAGTATGATGCAGTAACAGGTAAATAATTTATCTTGAATTATTTATAAACACAAATTAATATAATAGATGGAGAGGTCGAAATCGACCTCTCTTCTATTGATTAATTGGAGGTTACTATGTCAAATAATCATTATTCATTTGAACAATGGTGTATTGATAATCATAGGCAAGACTTATTGGAACGATGGGATAAAGAATTAAATTCCGAACTCCCTTCTCAAATTAGTTTTAAAAGCAATAAGAAATATTGGTTTATGTGTCCTTCAAAAAGACACGAAAGTTCATTAGGTTCTGTTCAAGATATTAGTGCAGGAAAATGCATTGACGTAAAATGCAAGAAATGCAATAGTTTTGCTCAACATATTATTGATGAATATGGAGAGGATTATTTCAATTACATTTGGAGCAAAGACAATGAATTAGATCCTTGGCAGGTTGCTTATAAATCGAACAAAAAGGCTTTACTTATTTGTGAAAAGAATCCAAAGCATATCTATCCGCAAGCACTAACTCATTTTAAACGAGGACGTTGTGGTGTATGTCATGGAAATGTGCATATTTCCGAAGCTTCTTTAGGTCAAGAATTTCCTCAAGTAAAAGAACTGTGGTCTGAGAAAAATGAAAAATTATATTATGACTACAATTCACACACTCAAGAAAGTGTATGGTGGAAATGTCACAATGATTTGCACGACGATTACTTTCGTTCAATTACTGAATCAAGAAGACGCAATTTTCTTTGCCCGGAATGTATGAAAATCAAATCGCATGAAAGACCTATTGAAGATTTAATTGGTCAACAATTTGGTGAATTGGTTGTTCTTGGTTATAACAAAGAACAAAGCGTTAAAGAACAACGTAGTAATTGGATATGTCGTTGTTCTTGTGGTAAAGAAACGACTGTTGATATAACAAGTTTAAAATCTGGAAATACGAAGAGTTGTGGGAATCGTACTATTCATTATAGCGGCGATGATAACGGCAATTGGAAGGGTGGAATTACACCCGAATTGATAGCCGCTAGAACTTCTACTGCTTATAATAATTGGCGTGAACAAGTTTATGCTAAAGATTGGTATACGTGCCAATGTTGCGGCCAGTCAATCGGCATCGATAAAGAAGCACATCATTTTATGAGTTTCGCTCTTTATCCAGATTTAAGATTTGATGTCAATAATGGAATTACTTTATGTTCTGATTGCCATAGTGCGGTAAAACCTGGTGGGTTTCATTATGTATATGGAGTAAATAACAATTCTCCGCAACAATTAGAAAAATATATTAATAACCGTCGATGTAGCTTAGGTATTCAAAAACAGTTTTCACTTTTAGAATATCAAAATGGACATATTACTAAACCAAATGAATTAAAAATTGCTTTATAGGAGTGCGTGATTTGCACT
>OCTW011574833.1_pt1 | contig 12941 bp, 13 predicted proteins | sample 1539671 | NCBI WGS metagenome assembly OCTW01 (sample SAMN02144230, study PRJEB22623) | gut metagenome | biome: sheep rumen | host: Ovis aries | place: New Zealand | reverse complement strand
TCTTCCTGAACTTTCAAAAAGGCCTTGGCATTATTGACCATGGCATGAATCTTTCTTCTGTTTTTGATGATATATGGATTTAATAGCAGTTCTTCTTCCTTCTTTTCATCATAATTAGCAATCACTTCTGGATCTAGATGATCGATAGTCTTTCTTAGTCCTTCTTCTCTTTTTAAAATCAAAGACCAGGAAAGCCCAACAGACATCATCTCCATGATCAAGATGGCAAATAATTCATGATCATCATGAACTACCTTACACCATCTCTCATCATGATATCGTTTGCTATATTCATCATGAAAATGCCAACCGCAATTTGATTCATTCATACATCCATTATAACCTTGATAGCGCTTTTCTTTCCTTTTTTCTTTTTTTTTGAGCGTTTACCTATTGCATAAAGGACGACTTCTTTTAAAATAAAGGCACAAGCGTTGATGAGGAAGAGTACTCTAAGCTAGCTTGATAGAGAGTTCCGGACGGTGGAAGCGGGACAAGCGAATGTAGACGAACATGGCCTCTGAGCTGAATGGTGAAATCAAAGTAGCCACTTCCGGGTATGCCCGTTACAGCAAATGAGTTTAGTCGATTGAACTCTGCAAGGTTCTATTAGTGATAATAGGATGAATTAAGGTGGTAACACGGGATTCATGTCTCGTCCTTAACTAGCAGATATTGTTAGTTCAGGATGAGACTTTTTTTATAAAAGTTTCTCCGAACTAAGAAAGGAGAAACATGGCTGAAATCGAAATCAGAAATCTGAGTAAGAGCTTTGACAATCACAAAGTCTTAGATGACATCTCTTTGAAAATCGAAAAAGGTGACATCTATGGTGTTTTGGGTCTATCCGGTGCGGGCAAGTCAACATTAGTCAGATGTATCAATGGTCTTGAGACCTTTGATGAAGGAGAAATCCTCTATCGTGGTGAAACGCTCTGTTCACCAAATAAAAAAATCAGCAGAGCAAATCAAAGAAAGATTGCGATGATTTTCCAATCCTTCAACTTGCTTCAACAACGCACGGTCTTAAAAAACGTCCAGCTCCCCTTAGAACTTGATTCCTCTTTAATCGAAGAAAGAAAACAGATTCTTCTTCAGCAACAGAAAGAGGAATTGAGCAATGTTTCTGATAAGAGTGCCAAAAAGGAACTTGAAAAGAAATACAAAGAAAAAATCAAAAACATCAAGAAGGACCTCGCCCTTGAGGCCTTAGAAAAAGTCGGCCTTCTTGATAAAGCCAACAACTATCCGTCGCAACTTAGCGGTGGCCAGTGTCAAAGAGTGGCAATTGCCAGAGCCTTAGTCTTAAAACCTGAGGTCATTCTCTCTGATGAAGCCACCAGCGCCTTAGATCCAGAAACCACGCTATCCATTTTGGACTTGTTAAAAGATCTCAACAAGTCATTAGGATTGACCATCATCATGATCTCCCATCAGATGAACGCCATCGAATATATCTGTAACAAGGTGGCTATCATCTCTAAAGCCAAGATCATTGAAGAAGGAAATATCAGCGACGTCTTCTTAGCCCCTAAGGCAGATATCAGCAAATCTCTGATCTACGCCAATCACGTCCATACCAAATTATCCAACCATCGCCTGGTGAGAATTCTTTTTGATGGCGATGTGGATGAACCACTTCTTTCCAATGTGGTTCAGGATTGTCAAATCATCGTCTCTATCGTCTATGCCGATACTAAGGTTGTCGATAACAAGGCCTATGGTCAGACCATCATCAAACGTCCAAAGGATGAAAAAGATGCTCAGAAACTCTTCAAGTATCTCTCCTTGAAAGGCGTGAAATATGAGGAGGTGGAACAATGAGCAGCGCAGATATCTTCAAAGCGACATACGAAACCATCTTCATGGTTGTAATCTCCACTACCCTTGCCTACCTCGTTGGTCTTCCTCTTGGCGTTCTTCTTCACGTCACCGGTAAAAGTGGAATTCGTCAAAACAAGCCTCTGAACTTCATCTTAGGAATCATCGTCAACTTCCTTCGCAGTGTACCCTGTCTGATTCTCACGGTCTTGTTAATTCCTCTTAACCGATTTATTGTCGGTCGCGGTTCTGGTCAATGGTACACCATGATCATTCCCTTATTTGTTTCTTCGTTTGCCTACGTGGCAAGAATTGTAGAACAGTCCTTAGCTGATGTCGATGCCGGTGAGGTGGAAGCTGTCCGCTCTCTTGGGGCTAGCGATTGGCAGATCATCAGCAAAGTCATTCTTCCAGAAGCCAAACCATCCTTACTGATGGGTTTTGCAGTTACGCTTGTCAACATCATCGGATACACCTCCTTTGCCTATAACATCGGCGCCGGCGGTTTGATTGCCAACATTTGGTCCTTCTATACCAGACATACCGGTGACTTTTTGACTCAGGCTGCCTTCTGGATCTTGATTGTTGTCGTTGTTGTCTTAGTGCAGTTAATTCAGGAATTTGGCTTATATCTAGCCAAAAAACTCGATAAAAGGAAAAAAATAAAATGAAAAATATCAAAGCATTATTACTCAGTGCCGTTTCTCTTGCTGGTTTAGTCTCCTGTGGAGATAACAGTTCTTCTAATGTCATCACCATTGCTGCCAGTGAATCTCCACACGCTTTAGTCTTAGAAAATGCCGTCAAACCATTATTGAAGGAAAAAGGTTATGATCTGAAGGTTACCATCTTGGATTGGACCATTCAGAATGATGGTGTTTACAACAATGATTACGATGCCAACTATTTCCAGCATCGCCCCTATTTGCAGCAGTTTGATTCCGGTAATGCAACCTATAGTGAAGATTACACCTATAAGAAAGTCTTCCCTGCTGCCGAAGTTCATTTCGAACCGCTCAGAATCTATGCCGGCAAATCCAGTGCAAGTGATTTTGAAGCAAAGAAAACCACAGCCACTTATGAAATCTGTTCTGATGTGTCAAATGAAATCAGAGCCTTAGATTTACTTGTCGCTAATGGTGTCATCTCTTCTTATGAGACCGATAATAGTGGCAATCCCATCAATCTTCCTTCCAATATCACTTTAATCGATGAAAACCAGTTGGTCGCCCAGAAGGATGACTATGACTATGCCGTCTTACCTTGCAACACCGCCTTGACTGGTAACCTTACTGCTGATACTTCCTTACCAGTAGAATCTGGTGACGTGGCTGATTTAAGAGCCAATGTCATTGCTGCCAATGTCAGCAAATTTGCCTCTGACACCACCTATCAGGAAAAAATCAACGCTCTTGTCGATGCAGTTTTGGATGAGAGTGTTGCTACCTACATCAACAACACCTGGAACAGCGTGATCGTCCCAGTGCAGAAAACCTTATTGAAGTAAATCTATATAAGCTCGATTGCCAAATCGAGCTTTTCTCTTTGATTAATTCTTCTTTGTTTTACCAAAATGTCATAGAATATATAGGCTATGAAAGAAAAAATATTAGTTTCCGCTTGTTTGATCGGTGAGAATTGTCGCTATGATGGCAAAAACACGCTGACAAAAGAAATCCGCGCTTTAGCCAAATATTATGATTTGATTCCAATCTGCCCGGAAGTCAGCGGTGGATTAAAGACCCCACGTCATCCTGCCGAAATCGTCAATGGCAAAGTCGTCACCTTGAAGGGCAGAGATGTCAGCGACAACTATCATGATGGCGCCTATTGGGCAAGCAGCATCGTCAGAATGTATCACATCAAATTGGCGATTTTGAAAGAAAGATCACCAAGCTGTGGTGTTCATCAGATTTATGATGGTTCGTTCTCTGGCAAACTGATTGCTGGTAAAGGAATCACGACAAGAAAACTAGAAAATCTTGGCGTAAAAGTCATCAATGAAGATGAAGCCAAAGAATTACTGAAATCACTCGAGGAGAGAAATCCTGCCTAAGCGCAGGATTTCCTTTATATATAAATATGAAAACATTTCAAATTGCCGGAATTGAGATTCCCTCCAGATATGTCTTAGCTCCTCTAGCTGGATATACGGACTATTCCTTAAGAAAGCTCAGCGCTGATTATGGTGCTGGACTTGTCTATACCGAAATGGAATCCTGTGAATCTCTATATTACAAATCCAAAGCAACGCAACAGGATCTAAAGGATACCCATCTAGATAAACAGACAGAAGGTGATACCAAACTCGCCTTGCAGATTTTTGGTGGCAAGAAAGATATCATCTTAAAATCCGTTCCTCTTTTTGAAGAAAGAGGCAACTATGATTTCTTGGATTTCAACTGCGGTTGTCCTGTTCCTAAAGTAATCAGACAAAACGCTGGTTCATCCTGGCTAAATCATCCAGATGAACTAGTCGATCTCATGAAAGAACTAGTTAAGATTTCTTCTAAACCAGTCATCATCAAGATGCGTATCGGGTTTTCTAACATCATCGATATGGTCTCCTTATGTAAACAATTAGAAGCAGTTGGCGTACAAGCCATCGCTGTTCATGGAAGAACCAGAAGCGAGTTCTTCTCAGGACCAGTTCATTATGATGTCATTGCCGATATCAAGAAGAATCTATCCATTCCGGTCATTGCCAATGGTGGAATCACTAGTGAAAACTTCCTTGATGTCTTCCAGAAAACCAACGCCGACGCTTTGATGATTGGCACCAAAGCCTTAGGTTATCCGAAAGTTTTTGAAAATATGTGCCGAATCGAACAAGGATTAGCACCAAAAGCCGATTCTTTAGAACAACAGATCATCGACTTAAAGAAACATATCGAATATATCTACTCCATCAAAGACGAACGACAGGCTAGCGGCATCATGCGCTCCGTCTCCGTACACTATATGAAAGGCTTTGAAAACGTAAAGAAATACCGTTTAGCCTTGGTACACTGCGAAAGCAAGCAAAATTATCTTGACGTATTGAAAAATATGCAAAACGAGCAATAAAATGCTCGTTTTTTATGTACTTTGCGTGTTTGATTTAGTAAAATAGTGTAGATTTTTTTGTGTGAGGTGCTATTATGGGTCAGAAATCGAGAGATGAAGAGATTCTCAGAATCTTAGAAGAGAGTCCAAGTCAATTCGTTTCTGTCGAATCTCTAGCGGAATATTTCAAAACAAGTGAATCTACCATCCGCCGAGATTTACAGAGAATGGGACAGGAACATCGATTATTGCGAGTTCACGGTGGTGCAGCCAGTCTGCATTTCTCCGGCAACTTCAAATTCGATCGAGTCGATAAAGAATATTTAGAACGTGAACGTTCTGAACCAGAAATCAAGAAACAGATTGCCAAACGTGCAGCTCAGTTCATCAAGGACGGTTCTTGTGTCTACTTAGATGCTTCTACTACTGTCGCTAGCATGATTTCCTTCTTGCCACAGACCAAGAATACATACTATGTCACGAATTCACCATTGCTTGCTCAGAAGCTGGCCGAGAGAAATCTCACTTGCTATTGTACCGGCGGTGAATTGAAGATCTCTACCAACGCTTTTATCGGATCATATGCCTTAGACTTCTTAAAGCGTTTCAACTTCGATATGGGGTTCTTTGGAACCAATGGTATTCATCCACAGGCAAAGTTTACTACGCCTGACCCTCAGGAGTGTGCCATTAAGTCGACTGTCATCACCAAATGTTATTCCGTCTATATCCTCTCGGATAGTACCAAGTTTGATCACATCGCTACCGCAACCTTCTCAGACTTCACTCGTCCAATTCTGATCACCGACCATGTCGATGAGAAGTATCGTTCCCTCATCAAGACGGTTGAAGCCAAATACTAAAGTAATATAAATAGGAGATTTATATATAATGATTTACTCATTAACTGTTGCACCAGCCATTGATTATTCCCTCTCAATGGGCGACACCCCAGTCAAGATTGACGGTGTCAATCGTCCAAGAAACGACGGTTTCTCTTTAGGAGGTAAAGGCATCACGGTTTCCATGATGCTCAAGAACCTCAAATTAGATTCCACCCCTGTTATCGCAGTCGGTGGCAAAGTCGGTAAGGACATTCAGGACTTAGTCGATCAGTCATTCGATAAGGCTGTCTATCTTCCTACTATCGGTGATAGTCGTATCGACGTCGTCATCACCGGTTCCATCCACGATTTGAGATTCGACCCATCCGCTCCTAAGATTTCCAACGAAGGTTTGACCAAGATGTTCAACTTCTTCCATGACAATCTCAAGAAAGATGATATTGTCATTCTCTCTGGTTCCTTAGGCCAGGAAGAAAAGACTCTGTACAGAGACTTGATGAGAAACTACATCAACCCAGTTGGTGCTATCACCATCTTGGATACTGTCGGTATGTGTCTGAACAACGCTTTACCTGAACACCCCTTCATGATCAAGCCAAACGAAGAAGAATTAGCCGATCTTGTCGGTCGTGAAATGCAGACCGATGAAGATATCATCATCGGTGGCGAAGAGATGAAGTTAAGAGGTCCAAAGACCGTCTTAGTCACTCTTGGTAAGCGCGGTGCTTATTATTTTGCCGAAGATGGTCATGTCTATCACTGCACTAATGCTCATGGTACTCAGGTTTCTGCTGTTGGTGCTGGCGACTCCTCTATCGCTGGTTTCATCAAAGGCTTAGCCGAAGGCAAGTCCATTGAAGAAAGACTTCAGTATTCCATGGCCGCTGGTGGTGCTACCGCCTTTAGTGAACATCTCGGTTCCTATGAACTTTGGGAATCTTTATTACCACAGATCAAAGTCACTTTGATCAAATAACAGATTCAAAAACATACTGGTTGAGAAAAAATGTCTCAACCAGTTTTTTGTTCGACAAAATAAAACATCCTTTCACCCAATAGCACTATTGGATGAAAGGATTGTTCTAATCAGCAATGGTAATGGAATAACTAAAAATATATTCCTCGTTTGGTTTGATGACCTGAACACCTGGTTTCTGATAGAAATCTTTGTTGGGATTGACATAATCAGGAATGCCATTCCAGGGTTCAATGGCAATGAAATTGCCCCATTCATTACCAGACCATAGAGCAAGGTATTTGGCTTTATTCTTGTTCATCGTGATCATAGAGCCATCCTTCTTATGAAGACTGAGTTCTTCAAAATCATCAGCTTTTAAGATGATGGTGTTCTTATCCGCAAACAATTCCTTGCTTAAATCGATATGATCTGTTTCCATGAAATCTTCATCTTCAAGGTTAAAGGAGAATGTCTCTTCTTGTCTGATTCTGACTAACTTCAGTTTCTTAGGAAAGGTGATGTAATTTCCTCTGATATCAAAAAAATCTTCTTTCTCAACACCCGGAAGCATAAAGGCTGGATGGCCGCCGACCATAAACGGCATATCTTTCTGATCTTCGTTATAGATATGATAGGAAACAAATAACGTTTTGCCTTCAAGATGATAAACCGCTTCAGCCTTAAACTGGAACGGATATCTTTTTAATGTTTCTTGTTCAGAATGGAAGATGATTTTCAAATCCCCATTGTCTTTCTGACACGCACCTGTCATATAACGGATCAAACCATGATTTTTGAATTCATATTCTTTCCCAGAGATGGTATAGGTGGAATCCACCAATCTGGCAATCATAGGAAAGATAAAAACATCCTGTCCTTGCCAGGCCTTTGGGCTTGGCTGATAAAGGTGTTCGATATTCTTCTTTTTTTCGAAGATAGAAGTAAGTGAACCACCTAATTCACTAACGCTGATTCTCAGTTCTTCATTTTCAATACTTTGCATGATCAGTTCCTCTTTTTGCTTAATTCTATTTTCAGTTCTTCAAGACTCATATAGATGATTTTCTTAGGGAGAGAAGGGATATTTGGTTTCTTCTTGATATTTTCGACAATCACCACATGAGCAAGAGAAGGATTTCTCGTCAATATCATACCATGAGCAATCATGGTTTCTTTGTGTTTCAGAAGATAGTCCATTTCCTTGCTAAGAATAGAATAATCCATGAAGAAAGCCTTCTTATATAACTTTGGATTATAGAAATTGATATCAAAGCGAGTCTGACAAGGTGCAAAGAACTGGCTGATTTTTTCATTGTGGGCTTTCTTCAAAGCTTTTTGTTTTTGTCTTTGAACCTGTAGCTTAAGGAAATGATCCGTATCATCTAAAGCATCCGGAAAAGAGGCTAAAACATCCTGTAAGGAAAAATGATTCTGATCAAGCAAAGCTTTGAAGACTTCCATGGTCATCAAAGCATCATCGTCTGAACGATGATAGGTATAGGAAGTCAGATGATATTCTTCAACAAGATGATCAAGACCAGAGATATTGGCACGGTGATTGAGTTCCTTTTCCATCTTCTGAATATCATAGAACTTGAATTCAATGATGGGTAAACCATATCTCTTACAGGAGTAAGAGATATAAGAGACATCCTGATTCACAGCAAAGCCAAGACAGAGGTTGTTTTCATCCTCAAGCAAGGCTTTGATCTCTTTATAGTAATGGGGGAAAGTGCGGGCTCTCTGAAAACGGAAAAGAGGGTAAGCCAGCTTGATGCCATTACCTGTCTTGGCGTTGCCTAACAAGAATGGGGCTGCTGGATCAACCAGGATATCCTTCTTTTTGATAACCTTGAAGTTTTCATCCGTCTTGACATAGCCAAAGGAACAGATTTTCCCTTCGCCATTGAGACAATTGGCGCACTCCACATCGAAGAAAACATAATTCATACAACTAATTAAAAAACGATTTCATTTTAATTACAAGTTTAATTATCATTTAAGTTATAATCTATGGCATGAAACCTTTATCATTTTTAGAAAACATCAAAGCCTGCATCTTCGATATGGATGGCACATTAGTCGACTCACTCAGCATCTGGGATGATATCGATGAAAGATTTTTCCATTCCTATGGTATGGAAGTCCCTGCCAATTACGGCAAGGAACTTGCCCACATGTCCTTCATGGAAATGGCTGAGTACACCAAAGAAACATATCATATTCCCGACTCGGTAGAAACTATCGCCCAGACTTGGATCAATTGGTCCAAAGACGCCTACCTATATACCATTGTTGCCAAACCCGGCGTCAAAGAATTCCTCGACTATCTCAAATCATCAGGCATGCCCTTAGCTTTAGCTACCGCCAATCGACGTTCTTTATATGAACCTTGTCTTGTTCGTAATCAATTGGATTCCTATTTTGATTTCATCGCTAATGTCAACGACCTCAACACCGCCAAAGATGAACCAAAAATCTATCTCCATCTTGCTAGTCAGATGCATGCTAAGCCAGAAGAAACACTCGTCTTTGAAGACATCCTCCAGGCGGTCAAAACCGCCCATGATGCAAATTTCAAAGTGGTGGGTGTCTATGACAAAAGAAATGACAACACCTTTGAAGAAATCAAAAGCACAGCCGATTACTACATCATGGATTACCAGGATCTTCTCAAGTGATTTTCCTACAAAGATAGGATGAAATGTTCAAATCCGCGCAGTTATTGTTGACTAACCGAGCCATAAAGGGGTAGACTTACTTTCGCTTAGGGGAGTAGTTATCGCGCAAGCGAGGCTTCGTCAACATCGTGATCTCTCATATCGAGGATCTGGCGTAACCATAATTAACGAGACTTAAGGCAGAGTGAAGACTCTGCCAGTAGTCTCGTTTTCTTTTTTACCCGAGGCACTAACGCTTATTCATGAGGAGGTTTTTTATGGATTGGTGGATTTATCCGGTTTATTTTGTCGATTTGGCAGCGATGGTGTTCTTATCTTTCTTCTTAGGTAACTTAGTCGATATGTTAGATAAGAAGACCAAGATCTCTGGCGCCTTTATCGGTGGCGTCTTGCTTGCTGCTGTCACCTCGCTTCCAGAGTTGTTCACAGCATTCTCTGCTGTCGTCATGGTCAGAAATCCTGAACTAGTTGTCGGCGATATCATGGGCAGTATTCTTTTTGACCTTGTCTGTCTTGGTTTGGAGACCTTCTTGTTTGTCAAACACTTCAAGGACAGCAAGTTCCAGGCTTGGCACTGGATGAACGGCACGGCCTGTCTTATCATGTATGTCCTTTGTGCCTATGGTTTCTTTGCTCCTGCTGAAGCTCAGCTCATGCTTGGCGATATCAATGTCATCTCCATTTTGATTTTCGTCTTATATATCTTGACTCTCGTCTTCCAGCCTAAGGAAAGCGGTGAAGAATCCGAAGAATTATCTACCGAAGAAAAAGAAGCGGACAAGATGGATAACTGGTCCTTGAAGAAGGTTATCTTCTGGTTTATTGTTTCTTCTTTATTGTTGATTGGCACTTCTATCTTCCTCACCTATCTCACTGACTGGATCAAATCTAGTGTTCCATTCTTATCTGGTTCTGTTGCTGGCGCCTTACTTCTTGGTGTTGGTACTTCCATCCCAGAAATTGTCTCTACCGCTCAGCTCTTCCACAAGAAGAATTATGATGCCGGTTATGGCAATATGATTGGCTCCTGCACCTTCGACTTTGCGATTCTTGCTTTCTCTGATTTCATCTCCTGGCATTATTTTGTTCAGGAAGAACTTGGCGCTGTTTCTTCTCGTATCCAGACACACGGTATCTTCCTTCTTGATGCCGATACATTCAAATTCGTCATCTTTGGTATTGTTGCTGCTCTGGGTATCGTCGCTTTATCCTTGCTTCGCAAGTATACCAAGATTTACGAGAACAAAAAGAAGTTATCTTATGTCATCACCGGTGCGATTGCTACTATCTTAGTTGCCGGCTACTTCTTAACCTTCTTCTTACCTTGGAATCCATTAGCCGCTTAATTATCGATAGTTTTATTGAAGGAAGATTGAATCTTCCTTTTTTGTTGTTTTAGTTATATAATTGAAACGTTAAATAAAGGATAAAATTACATGAAATCAAAAACTATTCTTATTTCTTTGTTGCTAACACTCTCTTTAGTTTCCTGTGTCAATGAAAAGCCAGAGGAAACCGCCGTTAAAATCAGCGACTACCTTTCTTCCACCCCAGTTTCTGTCTCCAGGATCAACATCAAAAGAGGTGCCACGGAAATCTCTTATAATGTTTTTAATGCTTACAGCAAAGAATTCAATGTTTACAAATATGCTATGAAGGATAATCCGAGTCAGTTTATCTATTCTCTGGATTACCACAATTCCAAAGGTGATATCGTCTTAAATGAATTCACGGAAAATACTTATAACACAGAAGAAATCACATGTACCTATGTTGGCGTAGCTGGTACTCTATCCGATGTCTATACCTTAAGTCTGTATCAGGAAGAAAACTATCTGTTGATCAACCATGAATGCTGCCATAACATCTCTATGCCTGAACAAGACTATCAGGCATTCAAAAAACAGCATACCACAATAGATAAGGCATCCGAAAAAAACATGGCCATCTACAACCTCTCTAACGAAGCCTATCTTTCTTTCCACACCTTTAGTTATTATATTGATTTAAATCGTTATACTTCCTATGAATATATCGCCACTGACAAGGATGAACCTGTGAAGAAAGAAATCACCAAAGTCAGCAATGAGAAGACCATCAGTTCAGATTACCTCATGACTTCAAAAGATGGCACGCTTGATTTCTGTTTAGGTGGAAAAACAAACCTGCTTGATCTTAATGCCTATAAGAATGGTGATGATATCAAATATATTCCATCTGATAACAATACCAAACTACCTTATACCTTGACCATCAATGACAAGGAATATGAAACTTATAACGCTTTTTGTGGAACGGTATTTCTTTCCATTGATTGCCAGTATGATTACAAAAAGAATGAACTCAAGTACAAAGAATATAACTATACACCAGCCAATATTGATCAAGACATTTTCCAATCCTTCATGAACCAAGGCCAGACCTCTTACACCATTGATGGAAATAAACATCTCATCGATACCAAAAAAGAACTGACCTATCCTCAAACTATTGAAACAACAAAAGATCTCATCTTTGTTTACGTCGCTTAATTTCTCACCAAAAAGCAAAACCGACTTAAGATTACCATCTGGTAACAACTTAAGTCGGTTTTTAAAATGTGTTAGATTCTTAACACACAAATGATATCAGCTACCGCTTGCAGTCTTCCATCCTGCATAAAGAACAAACTCATCTCCCATCTTTAGTGTGAGACTGGTAGAAAAGTCCCATCTGTCCTTGCATTCCTTATCGGTATACCATCCATTGAACTCATATCCCTCAAGTTCTGGAGCAGGAGGCTCTATGATGCATTCCTCACTCCCGATATTATCAAGTCTATAGTGTCCGCCATCATCCTCGAGCGGATAGTTGTTCATGAAGGTGATGTTGGCCGGGCTGCAATGTGGATTATAGATTTTACCATCTGGTGTCATCTCGCCTGGCAGGTAGGAATATTCAGAATCATATAACGACTTATAGATGAAAGGTATGTTAGTATATTCATCTATACGATCTCCATAGAATTCTTCCGAACAGACCATAAGGTTCACATTTCTCCCATCATGTCCGTTCTCTATTTTCTCCAGAGTCTCGAAGACAAAGAGCTTCTTCAGCGTGCTAGGAAAATAGATTGGATCATTATCCTCAGGTGACCAACTCAATTGTGCTCTTCCCATCTGTTTGACTGGATATCCATCAATGGTGCGAGGAATATCCAGCCTCTCCTGTTTCTCTCCCAGTGAAGTGAATCCATATACCAGAACATATGCACCATCCTTGATCCGGTTTGTCTCACTATCCCTGGACCCAACGACATAGTATAGCAAATAATCCGTCACGCCAGAGTACACTACACTGCCTTCCCGGAAGGTAATCCTTTTTCCAAGGCAGCCAGTCAAGGATGTGACAGCCACAAAGGACATAAGTGCACTTCCAACAATTCTCAGTCTTCTCATCTTTGTTCCTCCCTAGAGATACATCAAGTATTTCTCCACATCACACATCACTGTTGCTGCTCACCGTCAAAATAATTGAACAATAAAATTAAATAAGTTATAACCTTTGTTTTATAATCTGTCAACATAATTGTATGGTAAAGAAACATTTGTA
>OCTW013388403.1_pt1 | contig 12945 bp, 10 predicted proteins | sample 1539671 | NCBI WGS metagenome assembly OCTW01 (sample SAMN02144230, study PRJEB22623) | gut metagenome | biome: sheep rumen | host: Ovis aries | place: New Zealand | reverse complement strand
GACTTCTATAACTGCTCCATCGCTTTTGAGCCTTACTACTTCAAAAACAAAGGTCGCTACTTCTCGGCCTACACCAAGCACACCGGTGACAGTATCCGTACCATTCAGGGAGGCAACGATTACTACCAGTATTTCTATTCTGACTGGTATCTCATGCCACAGCTCCTGAATAAACCCTGCTGGACAGAGCCGTATGTGGATTACGATGTGCCGACGAACACCAGCGAGATGGTGACAAGCTATTGCCAGACGCTCAACGACAAGCAAGGACAGATGATAGGTGTCATCAATACCAGTCTCTCTATCACATGGCTCTCGCAGACCATTTTGTCAGTAAAGCCCTATCCTAATTCCTACAGCATCATGATAGGTCGCGGCGGCACCTATTTCGTGCACCCTGACACGGCGAAGATTACTCGACAGACCATCTTCACTCAAGCGCTGGAGAGTATGCAGGTGGGCGACAACACGCCAGCAGTGCAGGCTGACACGGCTCTCACCGCCCTCGGCTACGCCATGACTCACGGCGAGGAGGGTGTCAGACAGATGGAACTGAATGGCGAGGAATGTCTTGTCTTTTATAAGCCTCTTGGCCAGACGGGCTGCTCAATGGCCATTGTATGCCCCGAAAGCGACATCTTCGCTGGCTTCGACCGCCTGAGCCATACAATTATGACAATCGTCACCGTCGGCCTGCTGTTGATGCTCTATTTCTTCATACGCATCATCACTCGTGAACTCAAACCCCTTAGACGGCTGGCCAAGGAGGCTGAGACCATTGCTTCAGGACAGTTTAACACCACGCTACCCGACTTTCAGCGCATTGATGAGATTGGGCAACTGAGCCAATCGTTCGGCTACATGCAACAGTCGTTAGTAAAATACATCGACGAATTGAAGAACACCACAGCCCAGAAGGCTTCAATAGAGAGAGACCTTCAGGTGGCCAGCAGCATACAGATGGGTATGTTGCCCGAGAAATTCCCAACACGTAAGGACCGCGACGATGTGCAGCTCTATGCCGCGCTGACACCTGCCAAGGCAGTGGGTGGCGACCTGTTCGACTTCTACTTCCGCGACGAGAAGCTCTTCTTCTGCATCGGCGACGTGTCAGGAAAGGGTGTGCCGGCTTCGCTCTTCATGGCCGTCACACGCTCTACATTCCGCACGGTGTCAACCCATGAGTCGATGCCTGACCGTATCGTTACCATTATGAACAAGACCATTGCCGACATGAACAAGAACCACATGTTCGTGACTCTCTTCGTGGGCGTACTCGACCTGCCCACTGGCCGTCTGCGATACTGCAACGCCGGACACGATGCGCCGCTGCTCGTCGGCGCAGGCATTGGCGAACTGCCTTGTGACGCAAACATTCCCGTAGGCTTCATGCCTAAATGGAAATACTCGCTGCAGGAGGCTCAAATCTTCACTGGCACCACCATCTTCCTCTTTACTGACGGTCTTACCGAGGCCATGAATGCAAACAAAGCACAGTTCCAAATGGATCGCGTACGCGACATCGCTTTCCAGTCGCTTTCAGAGCATCAGCAGGAGCCCCGCCTGCTCATCGGCCGAATGACCGAGGCTGTACACCAGTTCGTGGGCGATGCCGAGCAGAGCGACGACCTGACGATGATGGCCATCCAATATATCAAGCAGAAGAGCGACTTGAAAATGCGGAAGAGCATCGTGCTGCCTAGCAACTTGAAGGAGGTGCCCCGCCTCAACGCGTTTGTCGAAGAAGTGTGTGCTTCCGTTAAATTCGACGAAGAAACTACCGCACAGATAAAAGTAGCAGTCGAAGAGGCGGTGGTCAACGTGATAAAATACGCCTACACGCCCGGCCAGCACGACCAAAGCGTCACGATAGAGGCCGCCTCCAACACGCTGCGCCTGAAATTCACCATCATCGACAGTGGCAAGCCCTTCGACCCCACAGTCTACTCTGTTGCCGATACTACCCTTTCGGCTAAAGAGCGGAGAATTGGAGGGCTAGGCATTCACCTCATGCGCCAAAACATGGACTCTATCAACTACGAACGTATCGACCAACTCAACGTGCTGACATTGAGGAAAAAAATTCCATCGAATAACTCCAAATAACGAAATAACGTCATCACGAAATAACAGACAAACGGAAAACTCAATAAAGAAAAGACAATGAAAACAACGATTCAAGAACAAGACAACAACATCGTTGCCTTTCTGGAGGGCAGCCTCGACACTGCCGCAGCAGCAGAAACAGAAAAGGCCATGAGTCCACTCAATGACGTGGCGGATAAGGACATCATCATCGACTGTACCGCCTTGGAGTATATCTCGTCCGCAGGCTTGCGCATTTTTCTGGGCATTTTGCAGAATGCTCAGGAGAAGGGCCGTCACGTTTATATCAGAGGAATCAACGACAAGGTGCGTGCCATCTTCACCATCACGGGCTTTAGCAATATCTTTGAATTCATGTAAAAAGTGAAAAGTGAAATATCAATGGAAAATCAAATAAAACTGGATTCACACGGCGAGATGCTGCTAAGGCAATTTCGTGAATTACTCCCCACACTGCAGCAGCTGGCCGACGCTGCTTGCTGCCTGCTGCGTCAGGCTCTAAAGGAACAAGGTATTTACGTTACCGCCATCGAGCACAGAGTGAAGACAGAGAAGTCGCTCAAAGGAAAACTTGAACTGAAAGGAGCGAAATACAAAAGCATCAACGATATCACCGACCTTGTGGGGCTGCGTGTCATCACGTTCTACACCGATGATGTTGACAAGGTTGCTGTTGTCGCTAAAGGCCTCTTTGATATCGACTGGAAAGAGAGTGTCGACAAGCGCAAACTACACGAGCTGAATTCTTTCGGCTATAACTCGCTGCACTATATCTGCCGGCTCAAAGAAAATGATGCTCCCGGAGAAGCCAAATATCCGCGCTTTGAATTGCAGATGCGCACGGCCTTGCAACACGTATGGTCCACCATTGAGCATGACACCGGATACAAGGGTGACGTTAAGATTCCTGACGTGTACCGGCGCCAGTTCAACCGCTTGGCGGGCATGATGGAACTGATAGACGACGAATTCAGTCGCCTCCGTCAGGTGCTCACCGACTATCGCCGCCAAACGCTGACTTTAGTAAAGAGCGGCAAACTTGACGACGTTCCACTATCGCGTGTCACGTTCCGCAACTATCTCGACTTAAAGCCCTTCGACCGACTGAACAAGCGTATCGCTGCCGTTAACCAAGCCGAGATATTCCCCGTTTCAGTGATATCCTATCTGCCAGTACTCGAATCCTTCGGACTGGAGACCCTCGGACAGGTTCAGCGCTTCATCGACCAGAACAGCGACGATGCCTATCAGCTGGCACTCGCCCAACTAGCCATTACCGACATTGACATCCTATCGTCGAACACGGCCCTGCAGTACCTCTGTCTGGTCTACGTATTGAAGCAAGGCGGCAAGCGCGACGAACTGAAGTCGCTCTACGACATCATCAATGGAGAGAACGAGGCTAACGGCATGCTGGCCGACCTGATGCTCAGCCAAGCAGAGACGTTGCCGTTTATGCAGAAAAACATGAAGTAATCAGTCCGTTATTTCTCGCTTTCTTTGTAAATTACCTTGTTGGCGCCGCTGGTAATCTTGAGGGCCTCAGGGTGCTCCTTGATGAAAGAGTCGATGTGTCGCACGCGCTTCTGGTCCCAGATTTCGTCGATGGCAATGAGAATGCCCGTCTCCTCCACGTCGCCAAAGCCGTAGTTGATGGCAGTGCCGAAAAGCTTCATCGTGGGCGAGAGGCTCATGTAGGCATTCACCAGCGGCGGAATGTTGTAGCCCAGGGCGCGAATCTCGCGGTTGAGTATGCGGTAGTCCTCGTTGAAGTTGCTGCCGCAGAAAAGTCGCTCCAGTTCCGCCTCGTCGCTTTCAATTTTCAGCGGTTTCATCGGCAAAATCAGGTTCTCCTTGTCATCGAAATACTTCTTCAGAAAGTAGAGTATCATGTCGCGCCCCTTGCGTATGTAGGAGGGGTACATGGTCATCTTGCCGAAGAAATATTTCACGTTGGGCTTGATGACCGTCAGCGCGCCCAGTCCGTCCCAAAGGTTGTCGAGGGCGAAGAGGCTCTTGGCCCCCATCCTTGAGCTCTGGTATGGCAGCGAGACGAAGGAGCGCCCCAACTCGATGGTGTAAGGCATGTATTCGTCTAAGAACCTTTGCGAGAAGTGAAACATGTGGCTCGTGGCCAGTATCGGCTGCCCTTTGTCGTCGAGCTGCCAGTCGGAGCCGAGTATATAGCGGTAGCCGCCGATAATCTCCTTCTGCTCGGGGTTCCACACAATGAGCTGCTTGTAGCAGTTGTCGCAGGTGTCGAATTCGTCGATGTCGCAGTCTTTGCCTGTGCCGCCGCCGGCCTCGCGGAAGGCTATCTCGCGCAGGCGTCCTATCTCCCTCATCACGTTGGGCGCGTTGTGTGCCGTAATGATGTAAATCTCGTTGTTGCTCTTGTTGGTCATGCGCAGCTGGCGCTCGGGTGTGAGTTCGCTCAGCAGCACGTCTGTGGGGATAGGGGCTATAATCGGTTGTTCCATTGTGGGTATCGGAGGTTTGAGATTGGAGATTTCAGATTTAAGGTTTCAGAGCTCGTAGACGCGGTCTTGCACCCACTGTGCCCACTCGGCCGGTTTGCGGCTGCGGTCGAAGGTTTGCCAGGGTATGGGCTTTCCGATGGCTACGCGGAAAGTCTTATGTACATTTTTGTACATTTCATCGACTAAAAACACCATTGCCAGATTAAAGGGCAAGCAGTTGTCTGAGAAGTTTGCCAATCGGTAGAAGAAGTTGGAGTTTTCACCGCTAAAGTGTATAGGCACCACGTCGCGTTGGTACTCCACGCTTTTGGTGATGAACGTTTTCTTCCACGGAATGTCGCGCACCACACCGTTCTTGCGCCGCGAGCACAGGCCAGCTGGAAACATCAGCATGTGGTTCTGGCTCTGAAATCCCGCCTCTACTATCTTGGGGAAGTCGCGGCCCTGCTTGCCCGTCTTATTGATGGGAATACACACCGGCGCCAGTCCCGGCAGGTTCATCAGCAGGTCGTTCACCAGGTAGCGGAAGCGCCCGTCATAATGGCGGCCGATGATGGCTCCTAATGCCACGCCGTCTTCACCACCCAGAGGGTGGTTTGACACGAAGGTGTAGAGGCGTCCGTCGTTCTTGTCGGGCAGGTTCTCCATGCCTTCAATGTTGAGCGTGGCGTCAAGGTAGCGTACACACTCCTCGAGCCACTCCGTGCCCTTCAGGTGGCGGCTCTCCCAAAGGAAGGCGTTCACCTGGTCCTGATGTATGATGCGCTTGAGCCAGTTGACAAGCACTCTCGGCACAAAGCGGGCTTTTGCGCCGAGTTTGCTTTTCAAAATATCATCAATGTCAATGGTTTTCTCTGTTACTGTCATCATTATGGGTCTGTTTTTATGCAATCAAGTTGCAAAAGTAGTACATTTCTTTGAGAATCGTCATTTTTTTTGCGAAAAAGTGCGTCCTTAATTCGAAAATAATCGCGACTGACGAAAGCAGAGCAACATAAATCAACAAAAGAATGTTAAATTTAAAAAAATGTGGGGAAAAGTGGAGGAAAGTGGAGGAAAATGATTATCTTTGTCGCTGAATTCATTGAGGGTGTATACACATGCGCTTTTTAGGTAACATAGAAGCAAAGACAGATGCTAAGGGAAGAGTGTTCCTGCCAGCTGTTTTCCGCAAGGTGCTCCAAGCATCGGGCAGCGAGTCGCTGGTGCTTCGTAAGGACATCTTCCAGGATTGCCTGGTGCTTTACCCTGAAAGCGTATGGAACGAGCAGATGGACTCCTTGCGCGCGCGTCTGAACCGTTATAATGCTCAGCACCAGAAAATCTTCCGCCAGTTCGTCTCGGAAGTCGAGTTGGTGAACCTTGACGGTAACGGGCGCTTCCTCATCCCCAAGCGCTACCTCAGCATGGCTGCCATTCGCCAGGACGTGAAGTTCATTGGCATGGGCGACACCATTGAGATATGGTCAAACGAGAAGGTGGAAGAGAGCTTGATGAACAGTGATGAATTCGGACAGGCCTTAGAAGAAATTATGGCGGCGGAACCCCTTGCTGCCGTCTCGCAATAAGCACGATGATAGTTACGGCAGAGACATACCACGTACCAGTGCTCCTTCAGGCGAGCATTGACGGGTTGGCTATCCAACCCGCCGGTGTTTATATAGACGTCACCTTTGGCGGTGGCGGTCATAGTCGTGAGATTCTGCGTCGTTTAGGCCCCGAGGGCCACCTTTACAGTTTCGACCAGGACGCCGATGCCGAGAACAACATCTTCAGCGATGATAGATTTACCTTCGTCAGGAGCAACTTTAGATACGTAAAGCAATGGATGCGCTATTATGGCGTGGAGCGTATTGACGGTCTGTTGGCCGACCTCGGTGTATCAAGCCATCACTTCGACGACGAGACGCGCGGCTTCTCCTTCCGCTACGATGCGCCGCTGGATATGCGCATGAACAAGCGGGCGGGGCTGACAGCCGCCGACGTGGTCAATGGCTATAGCGAGCAGCAACTGGCAGACATTTTCTATCTGTATGGCGAACTGAGGCAGGCCCGGCACCTGGCCGCACAGATAGTGAAAGCCCGCGGACGCCAGCCGCTACTGACCACAGGCGACCTGCTCGCCGCACTGGGCGTAGACATATCCGCCACCCAGCAGCCAGCACCCGCCACCCACCACCCATCACCCACCACCCAGTGGAAGAAAGACATGGCGCGGCTGTTTCAGGCCTTGCGTATTGAGGTGAACCATGAGATGGAAGCTTTGAAGGAAATGCTTCGCGGTGCTACCGACGTGCTCGGCAACGGCGGGCGCTTGGTGGTCATTAGCTACCACTCACTGGAAGACCGGCTGGTGAAGAACATGATGAAGGTCGGCAACGCCGAAGGCCGCCAGCAGCAAGACTTCTTCGGACGCGTGGAGTCGCCCTTCCACCCTGTGGGCAAGGTGACCGTGCCCACGGCCGAGGAGCAAGCCCAGAACCCACGCAGCCGCAGTGCCAAACTGAGAATAGCCGAGAGAACGAGATAATTATGTCAGCAGAAGAAAAGAACATACAGGAAGAGCTGAAGGCCCAGGAGCAGAAAGCCATTGACAAGCTGAAAGAGCTGAAAGCCACGGTGAGCGAGGACGATAACGTTCCCGTGGGAACGCTGACACTGCGCAAGATTCTTGGCGGCGATTTCCTCTCGGCCGAGCTCGTCAGGCACAACATCTGGCTGCTGGTGCTCATCGTATTTTTCACGGTAGTTTACGTGGCCATCCGCTACCAGTGCCAGCAGGACCTGATACAGATAGACAAGATGGAAACCAGGCTGAAAGACGCCAAATACAGGGCGCTGTCGAGTTCAAGCACGCTGACGGAGCGCTGCCGCGAAAGCCAGGTGCTGAAGATACTCAAGCAGAACGCCGACTCGTTGTTGAAGCCCAGCGACCAGCCACCATATATAATATATGTACCCGAAAAGAGCTTTTTGAGCACAGACGATGAGTAAGTTTAAGAACGAAAAGGTGATTCCCCGCTATATGGCTATAGTGGTGATGCTGACGGTGGTAGGCTTAGCTATCATCGGCAAGACGCTCTATATCATGACCGCTGAGAAAGACTATTGGACGGTGGTGCAGGAGAAACTGAAACACGACTCTATACCCGTGAAGCCCAACCGCGGCAACATACTGAGCTGCGACGGCCAGCTGATGGCCAGCAGTATTCCTGAGTACAGGATATTCATGGACTTCCAGGCCAGCGCCTTTGAGAGCGACTCGCTATGGTTGTCGAAACTTGACAGCATCTGCATAGGACTGCATGAGATTTTCCCAGAGATGACAGCCGAGGAGTTTCGCCTGCACTTAGAGGAGGGCCGCCACAAGGTGCTCAAAAGCGGTGCTAAGGGCTCGCGCCACTGGCCGGTGTGGAAACGGCGTATCAACTACAACACCTATGCCGAGGTAAAGAAGTTGCCGTTCTTCAACATGGGCAAATATAAGAGCGGGTTCCACTGCGAGGAGTTCAATGCACGCAACCGCCCCTTTGGGTCGCTGGCCCAGCGCACCGTGGGCGTGATGTTTGGCGAGATTGACTCCGCCCGCTGCGGTCTGGAACTGTCGTTCGACTCGCTGCTGCGCGGCCAGAACGGACTGGTACACCGCCAGAAAGTGCTGAACAAGGTGATGAACATTACCGAGGTGCCGCCCATCGACGGTGCCGATATTGTGACCACCATTGACGTGACGATGCAAGACCTGGCCGAGCGGGCCCTGCTGGAGGAGATGAAGCTGCCCGAGGTGAACGCCGACCTGGGTGTGGCCATCGTCATGGAGGTGGCTACGGGCGACGTCAAGGCCATTGTCAACATGGCCAAGGTTGGCGACGGCCAGTATGCCGAAGCCATCAACTCGGCCATCAGTTACCGCTGCGAGCCGGGCTCGGTGTTTAAGGTGGCCTCACTGCTCGTGGCCCTGGACGACGGCGTCATCCCCGGCGACACGAGCTACGTGATACACACCGGTAGCGGTGTGATGGAGATGCACGGCCGCTTTATGAAAGACCACAACTGGCGCCGCGGCGGCTATCAGGACATCAACGTGGCGCGCACCCTGGAAGTGAGCTCCAACATCGGCACGAGCTACGTCATAGACAAGTTCTACGGCGGCCATCCGGAAAAATACGTTGAAGGGCTGCGCCGCGTGGGCATCGGTGAAGACCTGAAGTTGCCGCTCGTGGGCTACCGCCGCCCCCTGATACGCGACGTGGACACGAAAACCACCGACCGTAGTAAATATTGGAGCAAGACCACGCTGCCGTGGATGTCGATAGGCTACGAGACGCAGATAGCGCCTATTAACACGGTGACGTTCTATAACGCCATAGCCAACAACGGCCGCATGATGCAGCCGCGATTCGTCACCAAACTGGTGAAGGACGGCGAGACCATCAGAGAGTTTCCGCCCGTGGTGCTTAAGGAACGCATAGCCAAACCCGAGACCATCACCATGATGCAGACCGTGCTGGAGCATGTGGTGAGCCAGGGCCTGGGTCGCAAGGCCGGTCCGCGGTCGAAGGCCTTCAAGGTGGCCGGCAAGACAGGCACTGCCCAGATTGCCGACGAGCACGGTGGCTACCACTCTGGCGTCACCCGCTACTGGCTGTCATTTGCGGGATTCTTCCCCGCCGACGCCCCGAAGTATTCGTGCATCGTCTGCATCCGCAAGCGCGGACTGCCGGCCTCCGGCGGCGGCATGAGCGGCGTGGTGTTCCGACAGATAGCCGAGGGGATAATGGCGCAGAGCGTGAAGCGACTGGCCTCCGACGTGCGCGACTCCACGTCGAACCTGACGCCGGCGGCCAAGGTGGGCAGCGAGGAGGCGGCCACCTACGTGATGAACAGCTTAGGCGTGAAGGGCACCACCTCACCAGGTCGCACGACGGCCAAAGGCACGGTGCCCGACGTGACGGGCATGGGTGCCCGCGATGCCGTCTACGAGCTGGAGCGCCGCGGCATCAAGGTGATGGTCTACGGCCGTGGCAAGGTAAAGTCGCAGAGCCTGCCCGCCGGCAAGCCCATAGTCGCCGGCGCGCTGTGCGAGCTGAGACTGGATATTTAAGTCAACAACGAACGACGTAAGAACAGAAAATAACGACGATATGAAACTGAGCGAACTACTCAAAAATGTAAGCCCGCTGAAGGTGGTGGGCGATGCCGAGGCAGAGATTACAGGCGTGAAGATAGACTCGCGCCAGGTGAAGCCCGGCTACCTGTTTGTGGCCATGAAGGGTACACAGGTGGACGGCCATCAGTTCATTCCCAAGGCTCTGGAGCTGGGGGCGCGGGCCGTTCTGTGCGAAGATTTGCCTGAGACATTGGCCGAGGGCGTGACCTATGTGCAGGTGGCATCGACCGAAGATGCCGTAGGCCCCGTGGCCACACTGTTTCACGGCGACCCCACGGCTAAGCTGAAACTCGTGGGCGTAACGGGTACTAACGGCAAGACCACCATCGCCACCTTATTATATAATATGTTCCGCAAAATGGGTCACCGTTGCGGTCTGCTCTCTACGGTGTGCAACTACATAGAGGGCGAGCCCGTGGCCGCCACCCACACCACCCCCGATGCCATTGAACTGAACGAGCTGCTGGAGCGCATGGTGACCGCCGGCTGCGAGTATGTGTTCATGGAGTGCTCCAGCCACGCCATTGCCCAGCGCCGCATCGGCGGGCTGAAGTTCGCCGGTGGCATGTTTACTAACCTGACGCGCGACCACCTGGACTACCACAAGACGGTGGAGAACTACCGTAACGCCAAGAAGATGTTCTTCGACGGGCTGCCCAAGGATGCCTTCGCCATTACCAATGCCGACGACAAGAACGGCCTGTTTATGGTACAGAACACCAAGGCCACGGTAAAGACCTACAGCATACGTCAGATGGCGGACTTCAAGGCCCGCATCATCGAGTGCCACTTCGAGGGCATGTATCTTGAGATTGACGGCCACGAGGTGGGTGTGCAGTTTATCGGCAAGTTCAACGTGTCGAACCTGCTGTGCGTCTACGGTGCCGCCGTTATGCTGGGCAAGCAGCCGGAGGACATTCTCGTGGTGATGAGCACGCTGAAGAGTGTCAACGGCCGCCTGGACCCCATTCGCTCGCCGCAGGGCTACACGGCCATCATTGACTATGCCCACACCCCCGACGCACTGGAGAACGTGCTCGGCGCCATCCATGAAGTGCTCGCTGACGCACGGCACACGAATGCCGCCGCCCCAAAGGTTATCACCGTTTGTGGTGCCGGCGGCAACCGCGACAAGGGCAAGCGTCCGCTGATGGCTCAGGAGGCCGTGAAGCAGAGCGACCGCGTGATTATCACCAGCGACAACCCCCGCTTCGAGGAGCCGCAGGACATCATCAACGACATGCTCGCCGGACTGGACCAGAAGCAGATGAAGAAGGTAATCAGCATTGCCGACCGCCGCGAGGCTATCCGCACGGCCTGCATGATGGCCGAGAAGGGCGACGTCATTCTCATTGCCGGCAAGGGCCACGAGGACTATCAGGAAATCAAGGGCGTGAAGCACCACTTCGACGACCATGAGGTGGTGCGCGAGTGCTTCAATTGATGATAACGAGATAACGTAATAACGAGATAACGTAATAACGTGATAACGAAATAACGAAATGCTGTATTACATCTTCCGATTCCTAGAACAGTACAATATCCCGGGGGCGCACCTCTGGTCGTACATCTCGTTCCGCTCGCTGATGGCACTGATTGTTGCCCTGATCATCTCGGCGTGGTTTGGTGAGTATTTCATCAAGTATATGCGACGCAAGAAAATCTACGAGACCGAGCGCGACCCGTCCATCGACCCCTTCGGCGTAGAAAAGAAGGGCGTGCCTACCATGGGCGGCATCATTATCATCGTGTCCTTGCTCATACCCGTGTTGCTCTTTGCGCGTATCCGCAACATCTATATTATTCTGATGATTGCCACTACGGTGTGGCTCGGATTTCTCGGGTTCCTCGACGACTATATCAAGATTTTCCGCTGCAACAAGGATGGGCTGAAAGGCAAGTATAAGATTGTAGGCCAGGTGAGCATAGGCTTCATCGTGGGTCTGACGCTGTGGCTCAGCCCCGACGCCGTGGTACGCGAGAACGTCAATGTGGCGCAACAGAACCAGGAGGTAGTGGTGAAGCATAAGACGGAGGCGGTGAAGTCGCTGAGGACGACCATCCCCTTTGTGAAGAACCACAACCTGAACTACTCCGACGTAATGGGCTTTTTAGGTAAATACAAGGTGGCCGGCGGCTGGGTGCTCTTTGTGCTGCTGACTATCGTCGTGGTGACGGCCGTCTCTAACGGCGCCAACCTCAACGACGGCATGGACGGCATGTGCGCCGGCAACTCAGCCATCATCGGCATCACGCTGCTCGTACTGGCATACGTCTCAGGACACATAGGCTTCGCAGCTTATTTCGACATTATGTATATACCCCATGCCGAAGAACTCGTAGTGTTTCTTTCGGCCTTCACGGGAGCCATGATAGGTTTCCTGTGGTATAATGCCTATCCGGCACAGGTGTTCATGGGCGATACGGGCTCGCTGACCATCGGCGGCATCATCGGCGTCTGCGCCGTTATCATCCATAAAGAACTGTTGCTGCCGATTCTTTGTGGCATCTTCTTCGTTGAGAGCCTCAGCGTAATTATCCAGACGCAGTGGTTCAAGGTGATGAAGCGGAAGGGTAAGCGCGTGCGCGTGTTCCGTGCCACGCCTATCCACGACAACTTCCGCAAGCTCGACTCGCAACTCGACCCCACATCAACCTATATCCTGCGCAACTGGCCACACAGGCAGTTCCATGAGTCGAAGATTACGTTCCGCTTCTGGATTATCACCATCATCCTGGCGGCCATGACGATAATAACACTGAAGATAAGATAAGACCATCCAGCAGCAGCCCCTCCCCCGACCCCTCCCTGTGAGGGAGGGGAGTAGATACCTTGAGAGCGGAAAGGAATCAGAAGAAATATAAAACAAATAAAAAGGAAACAGAAACACAACGCAATACATAAGAAGAATGGAGAATAAAAAGGAAAATAATAAAAAAGAGAATATGAAGAATATAACTGCCAGCAAAGTAACCACTCCCCTCTCTCACAGGGAGGGGCCGGTGGAGGGGCGGATTGTTGTCTTAGGAGCCGGCGAGAGCGGCGCTGGAGCTGCCGTGCTGGCCAAGAAGAAGGGCTTCGACGTGTTCGTGAGCGACATGTCGAAGATTGCCGATAAATATAAGAAGCTGCTCGATGACCACCAGATAGCCTGGGAGGAGGGTCGGCATACCGAGGAGAAGATACTC
>OCTW013386410.1_pt1 | contig 12947 bp, 16 predicted proteins | sample 1539671 | NCBI WGS metagenome assembly OCTW01 (sample SAMN02144230, study PRJEB22623) | gut metagenome | biome: sheep rumen | host: Ovis aries | place: New Zealand | reverse complement strand
ATCACGGATATATGGGAAATTTTGTTGGCTTACCCTAATTATAATTGAGATTGATCATTTTGTCAACTGCGTTAAATTCTGCTTTAACAAGTTTACATTGTAATAATAGGAAAATCATTGACAATGGCATTAGCTAAAGCAACTGCTCCCTCTGCTGATGGATGTACATTATCATTAGACAACATTCCAGTAAACCATGTTGAACCAGTTGATTCAGCACCAACAGCTTTAGCAAAATCAATGAAAGTATATCCGCTGCTTTTAACCACATCATTTTTGAATGTGTTTATCACAGTAGGTACATTTGGAATAGTGCATGGTATTAGGATAATTTCATTTTTAGCACATATTTCTATAAGTGCATTAAAAACATTCATCCAAGTTGTGTTTACTGCACTATTTGAATCTGCATCATTCATTCCCAATGCCCATATTATATATTTTGGTGTCCCTAATGTAAGTAGATTTGTTAGTGATGTCAATGCCTCTATACTTGTCATGCCCGGGATACCATTCAAGAGAATATTTTCAAGAAATCCATACGTATTCATATATTTTGGCCATCGGTCATCACTCCATGAAACATAACTATCCCCAAAATACCAAATAGGTTTTTTAATATCAGTACATGAAAACGATAAAGAGCAACCCGTTAGCACAGTTCCACTATCACAATCTGCAAAAATCCCTATTGATGATCCAGGCCATGATGTGATATTTCTTGTGTAAGTTCCACCATTTGTGTTGATTGTAATTTTTGCCTCTGTGTTATTACCAACTGAAATTATAACAGAAATATAGTCAGAAAATGTCAACCCATGAGGGATTATGCTACCGCCAGAATCATTACGTCTAAACTCAATGTTTGTATTATCTATATGCACATAATACCCATTTCTAGACGTTTTGCCCTGCCCTATGTTGATTCCTGTAAATGTGGTTATAAGTCCATAAAATGCAAATACTTTATTTTTTTTCACAGCATTTGCATTAAAAGTCAAATTGTGTGTGTAGTCCATATCACCCACGACTTTTTGTGGCATACCTCCAAAACATACAGTAATCACGCCTTTTTCTTTTAATTCCATATGAGGTTCAAAATATGTCTGGTATCTTATTGGCAAGGTGTCGCCAAAAATAACCATAATTTTTGATACTTCCTGATTTGTAAAATTGCCAATACTACAGGAAAAACGTATATATGATGCATTAGTAGTATCAATGGTGTAGTATTTTTCGTTTAATACTGCATCATAATTGAATAGCGCGCCATCAACAATTTCTCCAGATACATATGTTTTATTATTGTCATATAGCGCGTATCTAATACTCGATACTGTATTGATTATTATCGTTGCTTTGTTTGTTATGTTTCTGATTTTAATATAATTTGTTGCACCATATGTAGCTGAATCGTTTAAATCTCCCGTGATCTGATTAACAAATTTGCCACTATTATATGTACCATCAAACCAGTTTATAGGAATTTCTCTTGTTGCAATATGTAACAAATCTTCCTCTAAATCAGCAACTGCGTCACCAGTAGCCTTTGCATCTGCAGCAGCCCCCGCGATAGAAAGCGTGTTATCAACTGCGGGTGTAGTTGGTGTAATGTGTGAAGCAAGCCAAGTAGATGTTTGATTGACAATTACAGGATCAATAATAGTACTAAGTTCACCGTTACCCGCCATTGTTTGAAGAGCTTGTAATACTTCTTCTGATACATCCAGATTGTCAAAGTAATTGTTGACGAATTCCTGTAAAGAATTCCAATCATTTTTTGTGCTTTCCCATTCGTCCTGCATATCACGCATTATTTTGATAATCTGATCGAGATTGATCTCATGGAAGTTCGTGTATGGAAAGTTCTGAAAAAGTCCCATTATTTACCTCTTTTCTTTAATAAACTAATAAACAAAATCTTTCTTTAAATGAAACGGCGATATAATTTATAATTGAAAACTTTGCAATTTCCCGTTCCTGTTCTATCATCTGTTGGGTGGTAGTCACTCCAATATTTCCAGTACGTTTAATAGTATGGTCTGTCGTGCCTTCTGTTCTTTCATTTCCGCTATGATTTATTGTGTTTCCATCTTCTATGCTGTCATTACTGGTCAAACTGACGTTATCCGTACCCGTCCTGTTATTCTGCTTTGCAGGTTGCCAGTTTTCAGAGTTAAACCCCTGTACGGATTCTACATCCGTGATATTGATTGTTTCGTTGTTACTTCCTGTGCTATGCCTGCTAGTGATTCTGCTATCATTTCCCGTATCTGCGTATGTACGTGAGTGGTCATCTTCTTGAGTATCTGTGATCTCAGCATCTACATTCCAGATAGGATTATAATCAAGCTGTGTAGTTTCATAGAGTTTTTGCCATGTGTAAGCATAGGAATGACTCCAATTCTTAATACACTTTTTCAAAATATCAAAATTAGGGTATAGGATTTCTAATTCCGCGCACTGAATGCATATTTCACCAATCACCACATTTTTATCAATCCCGGTAGGCACTTCCAGATCATCAAAGATTGATGGATCATATTCATACATCCCCATTATTGAAAGACTCATTTTCATCTACCTCAAATCTAAAATTACATGATATATTCAAGTCAAACATTTTATTAACTCGTTTGAGATCATCTCGGATAGTTTCTAACCATAGAGCCGATTTTGTTTTGGTATCTATGTTATTAGCTTCAACCTCGTTATCAGTTACCCCGCTGGCTTTTGCCATGTTGATATTCGGGATCCCAATTTCCGTGCAAAACCGTGCATCAATTTTCAGCATATCATTGAGGATATCCCCCGCAATATAATTCTGTTTTAGATTGTTCTGGAATGTGTCCCAAAGTGGTTCACCTGTTTCTGTGAATAATTTTTTATCAGCGAAAACAGCGGGATTTCCTTCATTAAGTTTATCATACATCTTTTTAAAAGACTCTGCAATCGTTTTATTTTCGCAAGCGAATACATAAGCCAGTTTTGAATTTACGAGATTAACTCCCAGTGATTCGGTAGCAAGTGCCAGTAAATCAGCATAATAAGACACAATATCCCAACATGATCCGTAATCCGGCTGTAGTTTGATCAATTCACATTCTTTTCCGATTCGCGGTCTGAGATTGCCAATAATAAGCGGATTAGCAATGCTTACGTGTGTCGGTCTGTAAAAAACATCATAGCCATATAGCGAACAGTGCTGAGGAATCACCCCAAATTTATCCGTTTTAACTACTGACACAAACCCGCATATAAAAAGCGTATAAAGAAAGTAATCTTTTGACCATGTTTCTGGGATTCCCTTAAATTCAAAAACGGATAAAATTTTCTGTAATAGATACCGTTTAAAATACCATGACTTGGAATTGCTCCCAGTATGAACGGTTGACGGGCTTATTTTCGAATTGTACCGATTAATAAAATCATAGCTGTAAGTTGTCATCATAACCCCCTGTTAACTTTAAAAATCTTCTTACCTAATCCCCATTGTGACGGGTTGCTGACCTCTGCCCCGTAATGATCCGGAATAATATATCCTTGAAACGTGTAGCCAGACAATTCAACTGGAGTATCTGGATAACCCCCAAATAATTTACCAGTTCCCATTTCAATTCGAATCAAATTAAAGCCATTTTCCGTATATTCACTGCATATAAAAAATCTCTGTTGTGTCGGTGCGTAATATTGATTAAATTCAATACAGCATAGCCGACCGTTATTAGATGAGTTATAACAAGCCACCGCGCCACTGGGTAACCACCACTCAAATTGATCCGCGCCATATGGTGTGGTTCGTCTTTCATATCCACCTGGTTGTAATCTGTACCACTGATTTGAAGGCAATGTTGTAATGAGTTTAGGACGATTTGAAAAAGCACCATCTGTCGCGCTTGCTTCCCAGAATCTTCCCCACACATAGCACTGATTATTAGGTAGTCCCCTATTAGTCAAAAAATACGGATTGGCTGAATACCAATAAGGATTGTTATGCATGCCTATAGCACTGTCACGATAACTACTCATAATAAAACCCCGTTTCAAGATACGTTCGAACTTTCGAATCTTCCACAGAAGTTCCATTAATAGGAACATCACCATCCTGAATAATCATATAACCACCCAAATCTTTAATAGTGCGTTTGGCGCAAAGTGGTCTCCCGTTATGTGCGTTATCATCTGCGATTGGATGGAAAAACTGGTGATCTAACCGCATCCCACCTATAGTCGATGCATAGCCCCCATTTGTACCAATTGTATTAGCACGCGGGCAAAGTGCTTCAACTGCGTTACCGATTCCCAGACCTGCACCAATGATCCCGCTACCAATCTGACCTGTCATAAAACCGCCTATCGCGCTACCAACCGCGCCAACCGCAGATGTTGCCCCGCTGATATAATCGCGGGTAACACTGGAAAGTGAAATCGGCACTCCCATTTGTGCTTCTACCCGGTTCATAACGATTCCATTACAAATGATTTCCATGATCCCGCGCCCCGTTACCGCATCGATAAACACACGGGCTGTTAATTCACTTGCAGTACACGTTACACTTGTATCAATATCGATACATCCAAATGGTGGAACAGTAAGAGTTAATTTAGCAAATGGAGAGGAGTTAACATAGTTACCCCTGCTACTTGTATCCGGGTGTTTTACAATATCAAATGTCAAATCTTTATGTGCGGAAGCTCTCGGTGGAATTTTAAAACCAATCGCCCCGGTATCCCACGAAAACGCATAAACATTAGAGGACACGGAATCTGCCCCGCTGATATCCCCAGCAGCTACGGGAAGTGCCACACAAGACTTGATATACTGGAGAGGATCAACCAGAGATAATTGAAGAGCCATCGAACAATCATCTAATGAAAACCCGTTATTAGTATTAACAGTGTTATCAATCAGATTTTCGCACATAGTTCGAACATTTTGTTCGCTCATTGCGTAATATGTCAGTGATCCCAATTCACCACGTTTTGAAACTACACCAACCACGTATATGATATTATCAAACCATGGATTGGCAATCTGGGTAGTACGGAAAGCGCAACCAGTTCTTGATGGATATAGTAAATCCACGATATTTTCGTTCTGTTCTGCTGATGAACGCATTACATACAAATTAGAGTTTCCAATCTCTGATTTATAGGTAGCCAGAACATCAACTTTCATCACCGCATTCCAAAGCGCATCCTCAAAATACCATTCTTCAATGAAATAATACCGCCCGAATTTAGCAATGTAAGCATAGTTATATTGCGAAGGATCATTAGTGATCCCAAAATTGAATTTTATAGTGGGATTTACTAATCCGCTGCTATCACGTAGATTTCCCTTCATTTCCCGCCCGTCTCCAGATGGACGTTTTGTTGAATTGTCACGCTTACTCAGTGTATATAAATGAACCGAAAACATATTAACTCCTAACATTTGGCGGGATGTATTCATACACCCCGCCTACCGAATGAAGAAGAAATAAATGATTAATCCAGAAGAAGAATAAGTCCCTTTTCTGTGAAGTCGTTAAACCATCTCTCAGTGAAGTGATGGAAAGTATTCCAGTAACCGCCTTTAGCATTCAGTGGAGTGGTAGCAGACCAATTATTAACTGTCGTATAACCCAATGCGTCACGGTCAAAAATAACTCCAACCAAATTCGTGATGCTCTGGGATTCCTCAGCCGTTACAATCAAGCCATTAGTACCCATATAAGACGGTGTAACATTCAGAGACATTGGAGACTCAATACTCTGCCAGAAGTTGACCGCTTCAACATCCGCGTACTCCAGAAAATCATCGTGGAAAGTGTCAGCAAGCACCCGCGCATTCATGCCATTAAGCAATGGTGCATAAATATATACTTTCTGATATTCATACGGTGTATGCCGGCTAATTTCTTTCCCTGTCACATTAATCTGGAATTCCACGCTTCTTTCAGTCATAAGTGCTGTAAGTGTTGCAACACGAGCATACATCCACTTCATGAAGTTTCCAAAATTAGCGGGAGCATATACTGTCGTAGCTGTAAGACTTTCGCCCGTTTCTCTATTGTATTCTGTCAGAAGATGGATAACACCATTATTAGCCAGTTTTTTACCGCCAACAAAATTCCCGATAGTCATACGAGCAATTGACTCATGCGCCTGCTCGATCATGTCGGATATATTCTGCACAACCATAGACATAAAACGTCCAAATTCCGAAGGACCTGAAAAAGCATTTTCAAGCTGATCTTTAAAGATTGTGTAATTCTTCTCATAAACATTCTGACCGTAGAAATTAGTCTGAAGAATGTTCGGCTTGTTCACCTTATAATGATCGATGCTCTGACCATCCACCAGTTCAAAACGCACATCTTCGCTAAAATCTTTATCTGCAATGGAAAGTTTGCGAACAATTGATCCCCACTGTTCACTATCCATTTTGATCCCGCCAAACTTGCGGTTATAAGGACGGATAGAAAAAATGGTGTTGCTTACCATCTGGGTGATAGCATTCAATACAGGATCATAACCCTGCTGTAGAAGCGTAGTTGCAACCGATACAAATTCACTTGTGTTAACTGGTGCGAGCGCCGTTTCGCCCGTCACCTGCTGTCGGATGTTGTTAAGGATCGCGCTGGCATCCTCAAAAGACATTGTATTAACTGCCATTATTTTTTACCCCCTTTTGTTTCATCAAACGGATTAATAATCCGTGCCATTACATCATCACTGTTCTTTTCTTCTGGAAGCGTGCTATTCATAATATTAAAAGCTGTAACTTCTTTCCTAAGTTCTGAGAACATATCTTTCATTTCTTTAAACATTCCTGTCAACTCTTCTGGCTTTTCCTGCTTTTCCTGCTCTTCCTGCTCTTCCTGCTCTTCCTGCTCTTCCTGCTCTTCCGGTTCATCGCTCATTTTCATGATCTCATCTCTGGAGTAACCTGCGTCAAGCAATTTGATAATTTCCGTGTATCTCATTTCTTTTCCTCCATAATTCTATTAACATTCCACTGGACAATACTGTAATAATTTCCCAATTCCTTTTTCCGTGTTTCCCCTGTTCCATGTTTTCCTTTTAACACTTCATTGGTCAGTTTCTTAATACGGGCAACTTTTGAACGGATTTTTTCGGGATCATACCCCTTAGATTCTATTAACTTTTTCTGTTTTTCTCCTGTTCCATATTTACCAGATAGCACCGCTTTTACAACATCGTTTTCTGATATTCTTGTTGGTGATTCTTCACGTTTTGAAAATTGCTCATATTTTGGACAAATAAACCCACGAATAAATCTCCAATTTATTGGAAATTCTCGGAATCCCACATTTTCATGTAAATTCCCCTCAACTGTATGGATTTCTTTTCCTTCAACTTTTCTCACGATCCCCACATGGTTAGGAGTGCTACGATTATCACCCCCGCGCCCAGGATCATCCCAATCAAATAAAACTAAATCACCGGGTTGTGGTTTATAGCTGTCTTTTTCTTTCCAAATAGATTTGGCTTTTGCAACTTTGATCATAACAGGACAACTAGCAGAAAGCGGAAAATATGTTTTCGCTATCTTCGTACCAAAAGCGCGAATAATGACCGCCGTAACGAATTCCGCGCACCAATCGTCAGTTACTCTAGCCGTATATCCCTGCGGTCTGACCTCATTAAAAGCATTTACAATTTCCCGCCTTGCTACTGAATCGGGTTTTACATTGATCCCTACATATGATTCAGCAATAGATAATACTTTCTTTCTTGCACTGTTCATTTCTTCGCATCCCTGTTAACAATAATCTGAATCAGTTCTTTCAGACTTGAAAGAACCTGTGTATTTTCCTCGATTGTATTCCGTAAACTACTTACTTCTTCCGTGTGTCTTTCCTCCTGTTTGTTGACCATCCAAAACATAGCCCCGCACGCGACAATAGGAAAACCTAAACTTGCAATAAGCTGACCGATAACTTGAATATCCATGTTTAACCCCTTTTTGTTAATATTAGTGGGGAGTTAATACGCTGGCTTGCGTACATCCACCCTTCCGAGGCTTGCCTAGGATACCCCCCACTTGCTATTTAGTATACAATTCGAATAGAGATTTTGCAAGCATTGTTTCGAAAGTGACTTTATTTCTCATATATGCAGAATAAAGAATTAATCCATAATTCTTTCTAAAACGGTTCAATCCAACTTCATCTGAATTAAAAATTGGCGCTGTTCCTGTTCTATGTTCGGACACGTAATACTCCCGTTTCGATTTATGTTTATAAACATGAATTTCTCCAACTGTGCATAATAACTTAAATTCTTTTAAAGGTTTTGATTTTATATTTTCATTATTATTATACACAAAATCGTTTGATAATGCAAATTTAGAAAAGGATCCAGCAGATATTTTGTATAAAGCTGTATCCGCTTTTGCATTGCTAATAGAGGAATGTTGCAAAAGAACAAGCACTATTCCCCGTTCCCGATTTATATAAATCTCCTGTCCAGATTGACGCATCTTTTCACTTTTCCCGACTAACCCCAATTCAAGGAAAATAGGATTAGCAATGTTAAAAGCATTAGCAAGGCAGAGAACCTGCAATGGTTTGATTCCTTTTAATTCCCTGTTTCGGTTGATCGTCTCATACGCATTCAAGAAAGCAGAGCCTTCATTTTTTAATGATCGTTCATGCTTTTCTGGTATGAATTCATCATATATAAGCAATTTAACATCAGAAGCATCAAAACCACGCATATTTGATATTGTTGACAATGCGCAAGTATAACCGACAAGTCTTTCACTTTCTTCTGTTTCTTCAACCAGTTTCGAATTATACTTGCTGATGCTTTTGACCGTAACATTAGAACCAATATCAGTATTGATCGCCTTATATGGATTGAATTCGGGTTTATTAATCAGATCACATTGGGCTTGTGTTCTTCGCATCAGCATTAACCGGGTACCTGATTCATACGCACTTTTGAGCGCTCCGTATGTTTTACCAGTACCACGCCCGCCAACAACAAAATTAAAGGGCTGTTCCAATCTCAAAATCTTTTCAATATCGATATAACCATTTTTTAGATAGATATTCATTATTTATCACTCCTTTTATTCCACTGGCGTATCACAAAACTTTTATTAGGGTGTAGACACGTAATTGGAAGAATTTTACATTTATTATTATCACAAGACACATACCACATTTCTTCATATTTATCTAAATGGAGATTCGGATATGCTCCACAAAATGGACAAGGTTTTAATTTTGTACTATTCATGTTTACACCTCCATAGTAAAAATACGGGGATCACTCCCCGCATTAAAAGAAGAAGAAATAATATGATTATGCTACGGTGCAAGTAATATACTTGCGCCCCGCTTTGCTCTCACCAGCTACCACTTTGATATCTCCCACATCATCACCAAAGAATTTTACAATATCTGCAAATTCCTGCTTAAATGTGTTGCTGATCGTGCCGAACATTTCACCATCAACTGTAGTAATCGAAAGTACTTCCCTCAGTTCTCCTGTTTTCTGATCTGCATCAGTATAAAGAATCCACGCGCAAACCTGTAAAATAGAATCCTCTGCGTCACTCATCTTTTTAACCTCTGGTGACTTCATCATCTTATACTGTGTTCTCGCGTCTAAATCTTCTGGATACATTTTAATAACTTCCATCTTCAATCCTCCTATTTGATTATAAGTTATATCGTCCACTCTGCATTTTCATGCGGGCTTGTGACCGCCAACGGCTGCATTAGACCGGGGAATAATCCCCGATTTATCTATCCCAGTTAAAATCCAATGTTCCCTCACCTGTTTCAAAATTATAAATCAGATTCCCGTCAGCATCAACAACCCTCATGGGATCACGGTAACAATCCCAAAACTGGCACTCTGATTCGAATTCTTCCCACTCTTTTTCAGTAATAAACCCGAAAAACCGCATATTCCTAAATGATTTCCAGAGTTCCCATCTGCACTGATTGAGAGCATATGCGCGCTTCATGTTGTCTACGGTCATTAATTTCTTCATTTCTTCTTCCTCCTGTGATTATTTACTATAATCTTTAATTTCCTTTATTGTACCATAATTAGCCGAATATGTCAATCCAGATTGCCGGGTTTAAAATGATTTTTCTGTATTCCCCGGTGATCCCTAGTGTATAAGTCGAATCTTTAATCAAAACATTGGAAGTAATTTTAACTGTATTATCACCAACTTTCAATTCCTTTATCTCTGGATCATCATTATATACAGATTCTGTTCCACCTGCTTTATAAAAAGTGAACCCCTCTTTAAATGAATAAATTCCGTCATGTTCTGCTAACTCTTTAGCCCCTTTAGCTTTTCCCACACCTGCAATAGTAATATGCAGTTCGTCATTACTATCAACATAACAGTACTTTTTCGCGCCCATACTGGAAAACAATTTGTAAGTTCCTTCATAATCATACAATCCCAGATAGTACTTCTTCCCAGTCAAATCGACAGCAACACCCCCATTTTTTATGCTTGATTTTTTCCGCTGTTCGTTATAATCATTAAACGATACCGAACCATCATCAATCAATTTAACTGAATCCGTATCACAATAAACAAATGAATTCCCCGCTTTCTTGATAGCAATTTCAAGTTGGTAACGTGCATGGGCTGTAGTCCAGATTCCCCAGGCATAAACAAGAAAAGCACGTTTATTATGTTCTTGCAATAATTCTATTTCACTTTCATTCCGTTCAATAAATTGATCGTCAATATAATCGATGCTTTGCTTAACCGGGGATTGCACTGACATACCATAAATTGAATTTAGTTTCGCTTTTGCCATGTGATAATATAATTCTTGCCCCTCTACATTTTTCAATTCAGTTTTGGCTTTGAAATAATTTTGCACTTCTTCCCGTAAAGGTTTGGGGAGTTTCCCATAACGACAATGATAAAAATCATAGAATGTGATATTATCAAAATCATATTCATCCATGATAATTTTAAAATCTAAATCAGTTAGGCTAATCTCCAAATAATCAGCATCCAAAATTCTTCCATTGTCATTATCATGCCTTGAAAGATTTCTGCATTTGTGTTTCGGAATGTATGGGCAACCCCAAAGCGGGTCTTTTAATCTGATACCCGTAAACCCAACACGCATGAGCCCCGCCCTATGCTGTTTATAAATAATCCGACATACCCGGTCTGCGGTTGGATTTTCTTCCCGTATCCATGGTGACATTGGGAATAGATCATTTATCTGCACATCTGGATAACTGGATACCCGGTCATAACTAGATACATGCTCTAATATCTGCCCTGTATAATACCTATTACAATGCGTATTACCACCTCTAAAAGCCTCCCGCAAAATCTCAAAAATGGTGTAATCACTTTGCAGTGATAGCAATTCATCGTGATTATATCTACGCATCGCCCGCTTAACATCCCTACGTACAAAACCTGTAGAAGTATAAGGAATAGTATAAAAATTATCACTTTCAATTTTGAAATATACTTTCAACGCTTCAACAAGTGCTTTAACATCCGTGACACAATATTCTAGTTCCCTCTCAGTTAGTTCCGTCCATGGATATCTGATCTTACTATAATCAAATTCCTCTCCAGATAACTTTTTAGTAACACCCATTTTGTTGGTAAAAGCAGCCAGCGACATGTTAGTTAACAAGTACGAACATCTAAATTCAAAGTGTTCCATCATAGAACATTTTAAAACTTTACGTCTGTCGATAGCAAATACTTCCTCTTGTGCAAACTCGTAAATTCCCTTAAGAAACGAAAACTCAAACGAAAGATTATGAACATAAATCATCATCTTTTCATTTTCGTTAAGCTGTTCTTTCAGTAATTCCATAAACTCCAGAAAGCTATCCCATGTGCGTCCGATTATAGTTTGATCTTCAATTTGAAATTGCCAGATATACATATAGGCTTGATTTATCGATAAATCATTTGTTGTCTCAATATCAAAAGCGCAAAACAAATCCTTGTATTTTTCTGGATTCTTGCGTCTTGCGGGATTGCCCCGTCTGCGCTTTTGCACCGGGGCTTTTCCCACTGCACTATAATCATATGTTTCTACTGTTTTCAAGTCCATTTCTTCACCAATGCATTAATCCTTGATTGTGAAAATGTGCGTCCACCTTTTGTTGGCTTTACTTTCTCCAGATCATCCAAATGAGTGACGAATATATCAATATTTTCCATTAATTTATCATTGGGGATTCTAAGTCTTTCTGCTTCCTGTAAAACATCCAATACATCACCGGACGGTAGCAAAGAATCTTTATATTTTTCTCGTGCTTCTTCCATTAGAGAAATAGTTTTGTAAGTATCTTCCAACGTGCTGACCAGATCACCATACCCTTTATCCTGCATCGATTCCCGAAAATCTGCTAAAAAGGATTTTTCCCCCGTGACTGTAGTTCGTGGATCACGTAGAAAACGCGATACATCCGCTAATTGAGATGAAACTGTCATACGGTTAGATTTTCCTATTTCCTTAAGTGTTGGAAATTTAAACCCGGAACGGGCTGTTAAATTTAAGTTCTGTTCTTGCAAACGTCCAAGTCGTTTATTAGCGATTGAACGCAATTCGGAATATGCTTTTCTGATTTCCGATTCAGTCATAGAATTAATCTCGTTTGGAAAAAATAGCTTTCTATTCTTCTTCATAGGCACACCTCACCAATTCATCATATATCAGCTTTTTAATAACTTTTGTGGAATTATTTTGTGTTGAAATAAAATGATATAGCAATCCGTCAACAGTATCATTCATATCAAATTTGATATTCAGTTGCTTATATCGATTCTTCTGATAGTCCCAACTCGTTTTTTTATTTTCCATAAAAATATACCTCCTGTTATTATTGTACCATAAAAACATCTTGACTTCAATATAATATATGTGATATCATAACTATAGCAACTCAAAAGGATTCACTTCCCGGAA
>OCTW011571219.1_pt1 | contig 12950 bp, 16 predicted proteins | sample 1539671 | NCBI WGS metagenome assembly OCTW01 (sample SAMN02144230, study PRJEB22623) | gut metagenome | biome: sheep rumen | host: Ovis aries | place: New Zealand | reverse complement strand
TACCGCCATTCCCACTTCAACCGGCATCGGCACATCCCGTTCAAGCTCTTTCCGGAACAGAACCACGTCCTCTAAAAGCTCCGAGACTTCACCGAGGGCAAAGTACTGTCCTATCGGATATGCCTGGTCCTTATCATTGACATTGACATCATTTGTGATGGTGCCTGTCTCGTCCCATGTATAGCCCATGCCGTGAGTGAAAGGCTTTTGGATGTCCTGGGTTGAGGTGATGCTCATTATGTGTGACGACTCATTTTTTACACGGTTGATGGCTTTTGCCATCTGCTCATAGAGCCATGGCGTAAGTTGCGCGCTTGTTGTGATATCAAAGGTTCCCGGAGTTCCGGGGCCGTCAGGAAAGTCATACCACTCGACGATCTCGCCTTCTCCGAACAGCAGTGTAATCAGATCCTGCACGGCTTTTTTTGTGCCCGCTTTTGATTCCCAGATGACTGCATTCTTGACAAGACTCCTCTTGGTATCGATATCAAGGTCCTCTGAATAGTAAGGAGCATTCAGTTCCAATGCCGTAAGGTCAAGGACCTCTTCAGACATGTTGTCGATGTCAGAAAGAAGGTACGTGCGCTTTTGTGACATAAGGAGCGAGGCGACAGCCATTTTATATGCGTAGCTTATTGCTGCCACATCCGCATTTTCTTTAAAAAGCGAGGGCATAAGCTCCAAAAACTCGCCATCCTCGTACTTAGTCATTTTCAAGGCCTCCATATGTCACTGTCTGAGTTGTGAGCTTTGCCACTTCGTCAAACCCTATCGTGGTAAACACAGGTGATGTCACTATCACACGCTTTGCACCTGCTTCCTTCACCAGCTTCACAAGCTCATCCGGATTGATGTCCCTGCCTATCTTCGTCTTTTGCCACATGATGTATTTTGACACCGCGTTATTGACGGCATTCTGAATGGTCAGCGCCGACGCCGAATCAGACTGATTTATGTAGTACGTCATGTTGATGTTATAGTTGACCGTGTCCGGCGCCTGCACTGATATAAGATCTGTCAGCATCTTTATATCAGGACTGTTGAGATAAGCCGTAAGTCCGTTGATATACTCTTCCTGCGGCAGTTCTCCGTCCGCCAGAATGCATCTGATCTCGACCTCTCTCGGGTCCGGTGATGAGATGGATACATCCTCTATGGTCGAATCATAGGTTCGGACATAATATTCATAAGCTCCCTTGGAGCCGGCAGAGGTATATGATTCAGGGGCCAGGAATATGCGTTCTCGCAGGTCATCGTCAGACTCTATATCACGTCCGTTCTGCGCCTTTGTGATATTAGCGACCGTATCGATGAAAGGCACTGCTGCCTCCATCTTATTTATCTCTCCTATCGCATAAACGTTTCCGCCAGTGCCAGCAGTGTCACATAGCGCCTCGACATCAACGTATGTACCACCTGCTGGAATCTCCACATATTCCTGTGTACTAAAGTAAACACCGTCACCGGCTGTCGCTCTGGATCCGGCAGGGACCGGAGTAACGGATGTTCTTGTGCTTGTCATGGAATACCTGAGTGTGACTGTTGCACCTCTGGCCGGATTCCTTGTGACACCTTTGAGGGCTCCGAGATTCTCAAGAAAATCCCCGGTAGCGTATTTAAGAAGTCCCATCTTGCCCGCCTGATCTGTCTTCTGAAAAGCCTGGTAAATAAAATAAGCACCAGCTGATAAGATAAGCCTCCTATCATCCGCTGCTCCTAATACGATATCTTTTCCTGTTAATTCTTTTCGTTTTTCCTTGAACCATTGGATCATGTTGTTCTCTAGCGTCTCCACCGACAGGTTGTCAATGAATGACACATCGGGATAATTCATGATGGAATCAAGATTGCTTGCGCTCATTCCTCCTCATCCTCCTCTTCGCTATCTTCCGTCTCTGCGAGTTCTATCTGAACATTGACCGTCGCCTGGCCATCTTCGCCATACTCAAACTCAACGGACTCGACCTCTACTCTCGGCTCCCATTTCTCAACCTTTTCCATGAGATCCGTTGCGTAATCATTTTCAAGGTCTTCCGGAACAGTGGATAATGATGACCATTTAAGCCCCAGCCCTCTGTTCAACGGTATGGAGCCTTCGGGTATTGCAAGGATATTCTGGAGACAGTCTATGATGTTATTTATCTCTTCCGACTCGTTCTCTGATATGAAATTGAATTTCATGGTATCCTCCCTCAGTTATATTCCGTCATGGTCACGTCTATCTTCATGGAGTAAATTTCACCTTTTTTCAGCACGATATCGTAGCCGGTAGACATATTCGTGATCATTGCCCGTTTTAGTATCCGCCGACCTCCTATGACCAGAGGATAGTACTGTCCGGTCTGTGCTCTCTTAAGCAGTTTCTCCTCCACGGCTATCGGCCTATGGCAGAGCAGCGCATTAAGTTCTATCGTAAAGGTCACCGTCTCAAGATCAGGCCCTGTGAATTCAAGCAAAGGTTTTTTTCCGCCCATTACATTATGCTTCTTGATGTTTGCTGAGAATGAATGCTTCATTCCTGTGAATGTCAGCACCCGCTCATCTGACGTCTGAAATTTAATTCCGCTTCCCCAGTTCCCTATTCTCATGCGTCACCTCACAAAACCTTATTCTTGATCCGGATCAGCTCTGCTAATGTTATCGATCCAGGCGATCCGGAAAATGTTATTCCTCCGCCCTGTGCCGTGATCGATGCCCCTCCGTCCATGATCTTTCCAATTACTATGCCCGCCTCTCCTCCATTCGATAGATGGAGGACCAGCACCTGATCATCTTTCACTAGAGTCTGCTTGCATCCCAGTGGAGCGAATACTTTCATCTTCTGAGTCACCATCCCGCTCCTGTCCGGATAATAAATAGATGCGGTACCTGTTCCGGCATCAAACGATGATACAAATCCTATTCTCACATCCTGACTTCTTCCCATGTCCGCATCTCCTATAATCTGTTAAAAATCTTGTATCCTCGGACCGTCATCTTGTGTCCGGAGCTTACACTCGCTGAATGCGTAACGCTCGTGCAGAAATACTTTCCATTCAATCGTCCCATCTTTGAAATCATGAAATTGTTTGTCGCGTTCAGTCGCGCATCGCAATTTCCTATGGTCGTGAATTCGATGGTCACAGCTTTTTCGTTTTCCTCGTTTACCTTCGCTGCTGCTTTCCTCTTTGCTTCAGCTTCATTCTCACAATGCTCATTGATCTGCATGATTCTCGGACCTGTTCCTACTACTACGCTGATCATTTTCTTTTCGGCTGCTGCATCCACCTTTCCTACGTTGTAGGAGTTTGGATCTCTGGCTGTTATCGCAGCGTCTGCTGCCTTGTCCGCCTTTGCTGCAGCTTTTTCTTCTTTTGTTTTCTTTGCCGTATTCTTTGTTGCGTCAGTATTGGTATACTGCACTGTCGCTCCGGTGTATGTTCCTACCAGAGTGCTGTTCCAGGAATACGATTCCATGTCCTTCGGAGTAAATGTCGTTTTGCACCCACGCGCTTCGTAGATCTTCTTGTCAAATATAACAAGTCCTGTCTTGTAGATCTTCAGGAACATCCCCTCATGCTTGCATAAATCATAAAGGAATTCGCTATCCGTCTGATCCGCCTGCTCTACGACCTCGATCACCGGTTCCGCTCCCCAGTAATACAGATTTGCCATTCCGTATTCTGCCATCTTTTCCTGCGCGATCTGTTTCAGTGTTACATTGCTCCACGATTTTGATTTCTTCGTAGATGAGAAATCCGATGATGCAGGAACAGCTATCCCTTTGATCACGCACACGCTCGGAGGCCCTGAGAAAGTTATATCGTCTACCGTAAAATTGCCGGCGTGATAATTTGAAAATGTCTCTGCTGAGTCCCATTGTGCGAATGTCAGTGCCACCTCGAGATTATGTTCCTTCTCGATCACTGTATTCATCCTCAGCCAGTTTGCAGCGGATCCTGAGAATGTCAGTGTGATCTCGTCGGATTTGCCCTGATCATTGTCCGTATATTCGATGCTTTCGACCCTTGCCGTCAGTCCCACTTCCTTGCCGTCGTATAAGATCAGCGGGACCAGCTTCCTCGCATTAGCCATTTAATACCGACCTCCAATCCGGGAAATCAGATGCGACATCATTATTTGTGAACGAATCTATTGACGGTATGGTCATTTCCAAACCTGCAGGGAATATTAGATAGTCCAATAAATCTCTATTGGCATCCATGAGTTTATCGCAGTACCGTTCCTGTCCATAGAAACGGTATGCGACGGTGTCAAATGTATCTCCTGCAACTGTTATGTACTTTTTTGCTTTCGATGCCATTTTCCCTCCCTTTAGTAGCTGAGTCTCACGTTATCCCGCATGAATCTTTGCATGTAGCTCTTAAACTGCTGATAAGACTCTGCGGTAACTTTTCTCAAATCGCCCTCATTGGCTGAACCACTTATCTGAAATACCGGAGCATAAGTCACATTCGCAGCACCGCCTGTTGTGCCTATTCCAGTGTTGCCTGCTGCCGCAAGTTCCTGTCCGACCTGGTTATAGAGATCTGCTGCACGCTGTGATCTGTTGATAGGAATGATTCCCTCATCGTCTCCGCCCTCACCTATCCATGACAGCGTTGGTTTTCTTACGATGGATCCTTCAGCGTTCCGCTTGATTCCCGGTAAAGTCGGACTGAATGCACCACCGAGCTGTGAGTATCGTGTCGTGATATTCACGTTCATAATCGCATCTACTGAAATCGGATTTTTGAAATCGCTCTTTGCTCTACTCTCAGTTTCTTTGTAGACCTCATCTACACCTGAATCGACCTTTGTCTTATTGTCAATGATTGACTGACTCAGTTCTTCCGGAAGCTCCGTACCCTTCGCTTTCAGCTCTCCAAGTGCTGATTCATACTGCGGGTTGTTGACTGCTGCCTTTCCCAGCACTTCAAACATGGCATCCATGTCTCCGCTCAGTGCTTCGAGGTTCGTCACGCTGTCGAGTGATTTCTGTAATGACTCCGGAATTGCCTTCCCTGCTTCCTGCAGTTCTTTTGCCTTTTCCCTCATTGCATCGATCTGAGGCTGCATCTTCTCCAGTAGCTTTCCGATTGCATCCTGTGTTGAGCTGTCGACGTTAAACTGTCCGATCAGGTTTGAGCCATCGAGCGCATCTCCGAGGCCATTGGCTCCGCCTTGCATCTTCTCGATTGCGTCCTTAAGTATCTCCGGTGCCTTGTCAGCGAATGCATCAATTTCTGACTGATATGATGCTTCTACGGTGTCCAACGAATAATTAAATCCCTTTTCACTGAGTGCATCGAGGTTTGACTGCAGTTGCTCATCCAGATCCGCTTTCAACGTATCGTATGAGTCCTGCGTGATCTCTCCTCTATTCAGTCTGATGTTTAGAGCGCCCAGCTGATACTCATAAGCTGTATTGAAGTTTTCTGTCTGGGCATCAATCTGATCATTAATTTCTCTCTGCAGGTTTTCAAATGATTCATTTGTCAGCGCTTCTCCGGAGTATTTCAGTTCGATTCTCTGCAGCTTCGCTTCTGACTGTGCCTGTGATACTTCGTTTGTGATAGCTGCCAGCTTTTCCTGCAGCTCTTGGATCATCTTTGCTTCATCAACGTCGATGATTCCGTCTTCCATTGCATCGCTGTAGGCTTTTCCGAGCTGATTCCCCAGCTCTGTGACCTCTCCGCTCATGCTGTCGTACATACTGTCCAGCTCAGTGAGTAGTGCGTTCCCCTTCTCACTGTTTTCTCCGAACATTGCCGTTACTGAGATGTGTGCTGTGTACTTCGCCTGTTCTACTGCCTGCAGGCTCTGCTCGACCATCGAATCGATATTCGTTTTCAGGTCCGCTGAGTCTGTTTCTGTCAGCTGGAACCCGGATCCGACTTTCCATGTGATCCTCGATATCTTTTTGCTGGCGTCTTCGACCGTCTGCGCGATCTTGTCGACCTTTGTCATCTCCTCCATCGACTCTGCCAGCTTGCCGATCGTATCCTTTCCCAGGATGTCGGTCGCTACCTCATGCAAGTCTTCAAGAGATAATGTCATATTTCCGAAATGTTTCTCCAGGTTCGCATCTTTCGCTTTCTTCGCTGCGAGTTTTTCCTGTGTCGCAATTCCCGCAATCGCTCCGCCTAGTAATGCGATTCCACTGATTGCCAGTGTTACCGGATTCGATGCCATTGCAGCTATGAATCCGGATATTGCAGTAAAGGCTGCCGGTGCTTCCTGCGCTACCTTCAGCGTCGTGATTGCTGTTGCAATTCCCACGATGATTCCGGCAGTCTTATCTCCGTTATCAAGCAGCCATTTTCCGGTCGCAATCATCGGATCCGCAAACTCCATCAGAGCATCTTTCCCGTCCAGTAACTGTCTCCGCACTGTCGGAATTGCTTCTTCGAGGTACTCGGATGACAATTCTCCGAACTTATAGATCCACTGTGTTCCTTCCTGGACAGCTTCTCTCAGCGGAGTCTTGAACAGGTCATACATTCGGATCGCATCGTCCTCCATTGCTGACCTTGCGATCGCCATGTCTCCCTGAAGATTATCCATCTTCGTTTCGGCCATCTTCTCCATCGCTCCATGGCAATCTCCGAGCGATGCTGCCAGTGAATCCCATTCTGTCGTTCCATCTTCGAGCGTTGTCGTGAGTCCCAGGAGGATGTTATTCAGATCCGCTGTATGCTCTTTGCCTCCGATTGCTGCGACCGTTACCTGTTTCTCTTCGTCGGTCATTGTCGACAGCTTCTCGTTCAGCTCTGTGAATGTCTGCTTCAGTCCCTTAAATGTTCCGTCCTCGTTAAATGCCGACAGCTGCAGCTCTTTCATCTTCTTTCCGGCTTTTCCTGTTCCGGTTGTCATATTCGCTATGACAGCATTCAGGGCATTGCCAGCTTCAGCACCCTTGACGCCACGATTTGCCATTATTCCGAGGACTGTTGCAGTATCTGTCACCGGTGCCTTCAGAGTCTTCATTACACCACCGACTCCGATCATCGCATCCATGAATTGCTCTGCAGTCTGGTTTGACTTGTTATTAGCTGTAGCAGCTATGTCTAGGTAATTTGCTAAACCATCGATCTCGACTCCAGCTGCTGCCATTGAATCTGTTACCAAGTCTGATGTTCTGGCCAGATCGAGGCCGGATGCTTCTGACAGTCTCAGAACTGATGGAAGTGCTTTGATTGAATCGTTTACCGACCATCCCGCAAGAGCCATGTACTCGAGCGCATTTGCTGATTCGCTGGCCGTCTTCGATGTTTCTCTGCCCATCTCCATCGCTGCCTGCTTCGCTGCTGCGTACTCTTCCTGACTCGCTCCCGCTGTCGCTGCCCATGATGACATCGCGGATTCAAATCCGGATCCGACCGTTACTGCTGCGGCTCCCAGAGCTGTTGCTGCTCCCGCTGCGACTTTCATCGCGTCCACTGCAGCGCCTGCTGCCTTTGTGAGCCCTCCCCACATAGAATCAATGCCAGGAGATGCTTTTGCGAATGCTTCCGATGTCGATACCGCTGTTCCTTTCACCTCTCCGGATGCCTTCGCTGCAGCCTTTGCAATCTCTCTCATCTGCTTCTTTGTCAGATTGGTTGCCTGCCCCAGAGACTGGTCCACCATTCCGACAATCTGCAATGCTAATTGATATTTGCTGTTTGCCATACTGCATCTCCTTACGTTGATTTATTTTCGTTTCTTGTTTGCATTCAGAATTTCTTCTGTCACCTTGTCCAGCTCATCGATCGGCAGTTCGTATAAAAACTGCATCGATGTTCCGGTTCTCAGAGAAATAGCTACGATCGCCCTCCTGATCGAATCGATCGCTTCCGGAGTTAGACCGTTGCGTAGAAAAAAGTTACTACATACTCCTTCAGTCTGATGGAGTCTCGCGCACTCATTCTGTCACAGAAGTCCCATGGTTTCTTATTGCACCGAGCTGCTACCAGCATCGCATACTGTCTTGTCAGCTCATTACGAGCGCCTGCAAAACCTCTGCGCGTCATTTCTCTGTCTATGTCTACGAGATCGTGTGCATTCAGATCCAGTAATCCGGATAGGTCCAGCTCTGTGATCTCTTCGCCGTCATACTTGAATGACTGGTTCAGTTTGAATGACATCATCTCTTCAATTTTCTGTTCTTCATTTTCAACTGATTCCGGAGCTGCATTCTCAGCAGCTCCGATCTCAGCATTCTCAACAACCTTTTTCCCCATAACCATCCACCTTTTTGATTAGCAGTAGCGACGTACAGCCTCGAGGAGGTCTGTTCCATCGATCTTGCAGATATTGTTAAGCTTATCGATCTCGATAACCTTCTCGCCATCGATCTCTACCAGCACGTATGTTGCCTCGATTGTAACGGATGAGGACATCGGATTTGCTGGCTGCATTGAGCCGGGCTTAGCTGCCACGCAGCGTCCTCCTACAACGTACCTGAATCCGCAGAACTCAGATACACCAGTGGACTTGTTTGTTACCTGGATCGCACCTCTGATATTGAGTCTTGCAACCTTCATAGGGTTCATGATGGTTGTGACATCCTTATACATAACGCGGAACGGAATCTCCTGCTGGATGGAATCATACTGACCGATTACCGGAGTATTGTAGGTACCTGCGACGCCAGCACCACTGATAGTCGCTGTGAGGTTTGTGAGGTCCGCAAGGGACATCTCACCTGTTACGCCGATCAGCTCATCGCCATCGCCGTTGTAAACTTTAAAATTGTTGATGATTTCAGGAATTGCCTGAGCGTTGATAACCTTTGACATCTTTATTCACCTCCTAATGCAGTCTGAAGAATCGTCGGGTCAAATTCGATGACATTCTCGATCCACTCTGCAGGAGTCCAGAATGCGATCTTTGTTCCAAAATGAACCTCGCCATTGAGGATTGATGTGATAGGGTTGTCTGCTTCGCTGAAGCTGATAACGCCGCCTGCGATAGCTCCTGATGATGTGAGCGAGTTGAGATAGATATTCTCACTGTCTACAACAGCCTCGATGAGTCTGTATGACGCAGGATCATCGACCTTGCTCTTGTATGTCAGAATAAAATGATTTCTGTACCAACTCATCATTCTTCTGCAAGCGATCCAGCGGTCTTTGGGGTCTGTGTTGCCCGGATATGCTGAGGTGTTGTTGCCCCAAGCCTTCCATCCCTGATCATTGACAGCTGTAACGATGCCATAGCTGTTTACAAGTGCCGCCTGTGAATTATCCAAAAGAACCTCTGTACCGTCATCAAGAACTGCTGCAGTCATGTTGAGGAGCTCATTTGAAGGCGACTTATAAGGCACATCGCCGTGCTGTGCATCACAGTATGCTGTCATTGCGGCCCATACTGCTGAGTAGAAGAATGTCTTTTCTCCAAGCTTTACCTTTGGCCAGCAAAGGATGACATGCGGGTCGGCAACGCCGAGGTTTGTCTTTGCAGTGAGAAGAGATGTGTAAACAGCCGCGCCTGTTGATGAGTTTGCCGCGATATCAACAACTGCTTCACATGTGAAGAGATTGTTGAGCTCCTGACACTTAGATCTGATGACTGCCGCAACGGACGGATTGTGTGACCAGCCCGGTGCAAGGATGAGGCCCGGTGTGAGTCCAAGTGTAGGATAGATCTGACGGATAACCTCAAGGCCCTTCTCCTCTCCTGTGGTTGCATTGACACCACCGATGATGTCATTTGCAGTAACTCCTGAAGGTGCCAGCTTGTTACCTGCCACGATAACGCTTGTAAGGCCTGTGGTGGCTGCGGTCTCAAGGATGGTGATATCGAGCGTTCCATCATCATTGAAAGATGTGAGATAATCTGTTCCCTTTGTGAGAGCAGTATCTGCATCTGCCTTAACGGTGAAGTTGCTGTCAACAAGAACGCCCTTCTCGGTCACCTTTGCAACGCCATCCACGATGGAAATGGTTCCGCCTGTCATAGCTGTCTTGTGGTTGGCATTTGACGGATCAAGGACATTGATGAAGATCACAGGTGCTACTGCAAATACCCTGAAAGAGGCATCCATTGCCTGGCAGAGTGTGTATTTTTCGTAATCGTCACTGTAACCCAGAGCCTTCACTGCCTCTTCAAACGAATATGCGATGATAGGTTTATTTACTGCTGCCGCAGGATCCTCTGCAAGGTTAACCGGAGCCGTTCCGACAACAACCTGAAGACCTGCTGTTCCCTCCACGGGAGCCGCAAGCTGTGTTGGGTTTTCTCTCGTGGAAATCTTGTGATTATAAGCCATTTTTTATTCCTCCTTGGTTATATTTTGTTAAAACCAGCTTATACATTCTCGCTCTCGCACTGTTCTTGTCCTGGAGTTCTGTCTGGGCTTTGTTAAGCTCTGCCAGAGGGACAATCAGACTTTTGAATGCAGGCATGTCTTCGGCTGCTTTCTTTAGGGTCTCTGAAATTCCGTTATTAAAGACCGTGCCTCTTGCCACTCCGGGAATGGTCGGTCCTATGTATGCTTTTATCTCAACAGCTGATGTAGTTTCTTCTGCAGATTCTGTAACTGTCTCTGCAGTTTCTTCTACCGGCTGTGTCTGCTTTGGTTTTTTGCTCATATATACATTCCTCCGCTTTCTCTCTGTATGCCCGGATATGTGAAATTCATGGTGATGGCTCCGAAGAAATACGGATATGTATCCTCTTCCTGCAGAGCGAAATCAAAATTGCATTCACATGTGTACTGGCTCGCCAGCAGCGGGTCTTTTGCGAATCTCTCATATACTTTCCAGATCAGGTTGTTAATGTCATCACTCCCCTGATTGTTGAGATCATCGTCAAAGATTCCGAACTCAACCCCCATAAGAACACTGACATTCGCATTCGGGCCTTCAATGCTCCCCTTAATAATACGGACCGCGCACCAGGGACACTTGAACACAGATTCTTCGATCTCCTCCTCTTCATACGCTATGCTCTCCTCGTACTCATTCTCAGAGTTCTTCTGAGCCGGAATTGGAAGTGACTGACCGAATACCGATAGATGTGCACGTTCATCTGAGTGAGGCTGTTTAAATGTCATCCCGGATGTGATCTTCCGTATTTCCTCTTCAAGTGCCATCCGAAGGAATACCGGGACACGTCCTCTTGTGTTGAGTTCCATTTACTTACCTCCCAGCGCTTTCGCAAGCGCTACCTGAACCTGCTCTCTCAGTTTCTCGCCTATCTTCGGCTCAACCTCCGGATAGACCTTTTCATTCCTTACCATTGCCCGGTCTGTTGAACCGAGTATCTGGCGAAGCTTCTCCTTACCTGTGGCCGTCTTCTGACCTGATCTGACGAACATCCCTGTTCTTCCGGAACCCATGGTAGCGATAAATGCGCTCTTGTAGGTGGTCATTCCTCCGGCTCTCCACTGTGATGATTTGACCGTGTACTTTTTCTGTCTTCCGAGCATCCTATAGGTGCCGCCTATCCTGCGGCGCTTGACGCCGGATTTTAAAAACCTTGTCGGTGTCGCCTTAGGAGACGCACGGAACTTCAGGATACTTGGCACCCTCTGCTGGTTACCGAAATCAATCTCGGCTCCAAGATTCCCTACAGTTGCCTTTTTGATCACTGATCGTGCGTAGATTCCGCTTGTTGCGTACACCTTCTGGGCCTTTGACGAAAGCTCTCTTCGTGCGAATTTAGCCGTATCATTCACGGCTTTTTTGAAAACCTGCTCTTCTGATTTTCCTGTGACATTCCTGAGCGCCGCAACAACGGCATTGATGTCCTCTTCTTTCAGGTTAAATTTGATATCTACACTCATGACGATAAAGCCCCCAGTGTGATCGAATAAAGTGCTCCTTCGTCTACCGCATCACTGATACGGTATTTCTTTCCGTCGAATTCAAGCACTCTCCCGACTGCCGGAAGAGGTCCAAATTCTGACCTGGAAACATAAAAAAGGAGCTGTCTTGCGAAGATTCCCTCAATGCGTCCTTTGTCCGACTGCTTCTTTGACCGCTCGATGATCTCGGCATTGTCAACGATGACGTTCATTTTCTTTCCGTCTACCGTATGACTCTCTCCGAATTCATCGGGATTCATAAACACATTGCCGATATCTTTAAATAACTGCTCCTTAAATCCCATTATTTTCTCTTTCTTACCGGATTGTCCGGTATCTACCCTATCAGGTTCTCGTCTGATTCGAGGTCGCCTTTTGCAGTTCCTGTGAGCCCTGCCTTTGCAGTTCTCCTTTTTGCCTTCGGTCTTTTTTCAACTGCTTCGGTCTCATAAGCAGAATCACATTCAATCCACTTACTCTTCTCCTCAGACTCTTCCGGGAGTATGTCCCCCGGAAGATACTGATGGTTATGATAAAAGATCGTTGATTTCGCTATCAACATAGGCTCATCCGATCTTGACAGCGACTGTGCTGTCGCCTGCTGCGGCCGCAGATGCAACGAATCCTGCTGCAGGGTAGTAGGTAGGTGTTTCTTCACCGTCATTGTCTGCCTCAGTGATGCCTGTACCGTCCCAGTAAACAGCCTCACCGAGTGTGAGGGCATTGGAGCTTGACTTAGGCATCTCAAATACTCCTGCAACGTGTACGCTTCCGACCTCGCCATCCGGGATATCGGTGCCGATGACACCAATTCTTCCTGCCTTTCCGGCTGTCAGAACTACGACTGTTCCTGCATCAATCTTTGCACCAGATGCATTAGGATAATCGAGAGCTTCACCTCTCTGTAAATATGTTGCTGCCATTGTTCATTCTCCTTTCTCATCAGATGCTGAGAGCAACGCCCGGGTTCTTTACGATACCGCGGAAATCACGTACCCAGATACCTGCATCAATATATACGTCCCATACAAATCCAAGGGTGCCTGCTGCCTCCATACGTCTCACTGTAGGAGTCTTCTTACCATTCAGGTAATCAACACCGACAGATGGAGCTGAAAGAGGATCTGCAACCATGAACCAAGGGATTGCATTTGCTCCTGCCATTGCATTGAGCTGT
>OCTW011615046.1_pt1 | contig 12951 bp, 15 predicted proteins | sample 1539671 | NCBI WGS metagenome assembly OCTW01 (sample SAMN02144230, study PRJEB22623) | gut metagenome | biome: sheep rumen | host: Ovis aries | place: New Zealand | reverse complement strand
TGTAATTTGTTTTCTGTTGACTAATGAGAATACTGTTTTATCTACTATCTGTTGTCTGAATTCTTCTATTAAATCATATGTTAAACTTGTACTTTAAAGATAACAAATATAAGCAATTATTAAATTTAATAAAAATAGAACATTAAGAGTATTTTAAAATTAAATAACAATTAATTTCTTATCCTAGCATAATTATGAAAAAATAATGAATTTAATAAGAAAATATTAAATCTATTAATAATATATAATTTATAATAGAATAGATTCATAAAAAATTAAAGTTTAATCGGAAAATATTTATTTATCAATATATAAACTCTTATAGGGCGTGTAAATATGCATAATAGACTTGAAATAGCTAAAAAATTTGCCAAATCTATTAAATCAGAAAATATTCAGAAAATTATTGTATATGGATCTGTTGCACGTGGAGATGACAATGAAGATTCCGATATTGATATATTAATTATAACAGATAATTATGAAGATATCGAAGACGCTGTTGCTGATGAAGTAATTAAAATAATATTTGATGAAAACGAATACATTTCAACATGTATAATGAGTAATGCTCAATTTGAAAAAACAAAAAATTTCTCATTCTTAACAAATGTACTTAATGAGGGTGTTACTATTGGATGAAATAGAAGAATACTTTAAAAGCTGAAAGAAAATTAGAATCTAGTAAAATATTATATGATGCAGGTGATTATTCAAACTCATTAAGTTTATCATATTATGCCATGTTACTGGTGTCAAAAGCATTATTAATAAAAATTGGAATAACTACTAATAAACATCATGGAATAATTAAAGAATTTGGAAGAAATTATGTTAAAACTGGCAAATTTGATGAGAAAATATACAAATATTTTACAAAAACACAATCGTTAAGAAATCAATGTGATTACGAAGCTATTGATGAAATAAATGAAAAAATTGCAGATACAAAAATTAAAGAAGCACGTGAATATATAAATGAAACAAAAAAACTAATTTAATTTAGTCAAAATATATTCTTTATCTTTAGTATTTAACGAACCATGGATAACTACCCCCTGTGAAAACTTTGCTAGTGGTTCTATGTGGAATGCTTTAATTGAAAGTTCTGGTTATCATCCAAATTCATAGAGGTGATTTTATGGATTTAACTATTCATATAATAGGAATATCCATCTTTGCTGGCATTATGTTATCTGTTATATGGTCTTGTACATTATTAAGACAATTATTAATAATATTTAATAAATTTTGTAATGAAGCTATTTATGATGAAAGTAAAAACTTAATAGAGAGTTGGGATGCTTTAAATCATAAATATGGACCCATAATTCAAAATATTATTGTATTTATACCATTATTAGTTATATTCATCATTCTTTACTTTGTATTTAACAGAATTGAATATATCCAAACAATTTATGCGATGTTACTAATGGTATTCATCCCTATTTCAATTATGGAATTACGTTCGGATGTTTTTACTCATAATAAGAAACAAGTATTGCCTAATGGTGTTATCAAATCAATAGTTTTTACTGGAGAAGGTTATCCCATTAATGTTGTAGGTTTAGCCAGTATGTTTAATATGTGGTGTTGTGTTATATTTGGTTTAGGAAATTATTTTCAGAATTACCATACAAGATTCTTAGTACTTGCATTTATTTGTCTATTATTTGAATTAATGTTCTTGTTTATTGATTATGTTGATAGGATAATTCCCTTAAATTTAAAGTCCAGTTCTGGATTTCTCACATACACAATCATAATACTATCACTAGCATTCACTTTATCTTTAAGATTTTACTCATGGACATCATGGGTTTAATCTTAAAATATTTTACACATATATTTAGTCTAAATATATTCGTTATCTTTAATCTTTAACGAACATGAAATTAAAGGGGATTATTAAACTTTTCTAAAAAAAAGGTAAAATTGAAGAAGTGGTAAAGAACGTTATTGTTCTTATCCGAATTTACCGTTTATATAATCGTATGTTTTGTTGAATGTTGGATTGTTGAATATTGTTTCAGTCTTATCGCTTTCTACTAGTTCGCCGTTTAGGAAAAATGTGGTATAGTCTGATACTCTTTTTGCCTGTTGCATGTTGTGTGTTACTATGATTATGGTATAGTCATGTTTAAGTTCGTTTATTAGTTCTTCTATCTTTCTTGTTGATATAGGATCTAATGCGGAGCAGGGTTCGTCCATAAGTACTATTTCTGGGTTTACTGCTATTGTTCTTGCTATGCATAGACGCTGTTGTTGTCCTCCTGATAATTTCTTTGCAGATTTTTTCAGATCATCCTTTACTTCATCCCATAGTGCTGCTGATTTAAGGCTTGAAATTACCTTATCTTCTATAATTTTTTCATCACTTACTCCCTGGACTCTTAGTCCATAGGCTACATTTTCATATATGCTTTTACTAAATGGTGTTGCTTTCTGAAAAACCATTCCTATCTTTTTTCTTAGATTTATCACATCTACATTTTCATCATAGATGTCTTTTTGTTTAAATAATATTTTTCCTTCCATTCTAAATGATTTGGTAAGGTCATTCATACGGTTTATGCTTCTTATAAATGTTGATTTTCCACATCCTGATGGACCGATTAATGCTGTTACGCTATTTTTTTCAAAGTTTGTATTCACATTTTTTAGTATCTGTTTTGTGTCAAAGTATGTGTTTAATTGTTTTACTTCTAATATTTTATTCATTTCTTATTCCCCCATAATTTTTTGTTCATATTTGTCTATTATCACATTGGTAGCTATTGTAATGATAAATATCATGATTATCAGTATTCCCGCCGTTGCATATGTTTTTGGAAGGCTTATACCTTCTGTTGCAAGTATGTATAAGTGAAGTGTCAATGGTCTTCCAGGATCAAATGATGAGAATGGAACAAACAATGATGATCCTACTGTAAATAGGATTACTGCCGTTTCCTGTATTGATCTTCCAAGACCCAGTAGAATTCCCGTTAATATTCCGGGCAGTGCTGATGGTATGATAATTTCCTTTACTGTTTGCCATTTTGAAGCTCCTAATGCCATTGATGATTCTTTAACATTCTTATTTATACGTGCAATGGATACTTCTGTTGTTCTTGTGATTGTTGGAATAATCATGATTGCCAATGTCAGTGCCGCTGATAGGATACACCATCCTAAATGGAGGTATTCTACAAAAAATACCAGTCCAAAGAGTCCATAGACAATTGAAGGTAGGGATGTAAGTATATCCAAACAGAAATGAATAACTGTCAGTATCTTGTTGTTGTTGTTGTATTCATTAAGGTAGATTGCAGTAAATAATGATATTGGTGTTGCAAATATTACTGCTAATAGTGATACATAGACTGTTGAAACTATCATAGGGAATATTCCACCATTTTCACCTGCATCCAGTGGATTTGTTAGTAGAAATTCAAGTGACATGTGTGGCATTCCTTTAATTAGAATGTATCCTGTTATTATTAGGAGTATGAGTATTGTTATAGCTCCAGTCATTGAAAAGATTATTTCCATTAGTTTATCGCTTTTATTTGTATTCATTTTATATTGCCCCATTATCTTCGATTTTCATTTTTATATAATATGTTATCAGTATTAGGAAAAATACTACAACTAATAATACGCTACCCGTTAATAGTAATGCATGATAGTGAAGATCAATAGCATATCCCATTTCCAATGCGATGTTTGAAGTTAAACTTCTAAATGGACTCAATATGGATGTAGGTATTTGGGCTACGTTTCCTGCAACCATTATCACTGCTATACTTTCTCCTATTAATCTGCCTATAGCCAGGATGATACTTGTAAGTATTCCAGGACTTGCTATTGGGAGCAGTACATTTCTGATTGTCTGCCATTTTGTAGCACCTAATGCTAGTGATGCTTCCTTATATGATTGTCCAATAGCTTCCAGTGAATCACAGCTTAATGTTATTATAGTTGGCATAATCATTACTGATAAGATTATTGAGGCAGTTATAAAATTAAATCCATCTCCTCCAAATATTGTTCTTATTAGTGGAGTTATAACTATTAATCCAAAAAAACCGTATACTACTGAGGGAATACCGGTCAGTGTCTGTATAGCGGGTCTCATTATTTTATTTGTTAGTTCTCCTGAGTATTGTGTGATAAATATTGAACATCCCAGTGACAGTGGTATTGCTATTATCAATGTTGTAATTACTAAAATTATTGTACTTATTATCATTGGCAGTATGCCGTATGTGTTTGTTTCAGGTTCCCATATGCTTCCTGTTATAAAATTTACTATTCCTATTTCCTGTGCTGCAGGTATTGACTCGGATATTATAAATAGTATTATAAGAAGCATTAGAAATACGCATGATATGGTGGTTATAAATATTATTTTTTCCATATATCTTTCTTCATTCATAATAACACCTAACTTACTGGAATCAACCCATTTTCTTCAACTATCTTTTGTCCTTCAGGACTTAAAATCCATTTTATGAATTTGCTGGTTTTTTCTTCAGGATTTTTTGTTAAAAATAGAAATGGCCTTTGAAGTGGGTAGCTGCCATTATTTACACTTTCCTTGTCTGCTTTAATATTGTCTACAGTTAATATTTTCACATTATTATCTCTTATTTCTGATAATGATGCAAATCCTATGCTGTTTGGATTTGTTGATACTGTCTGGATTAATGAACCTGTAGAACTTTGTATCAATGCATCAGGACTTATGCTTTCATTATTTAATAACTTATTTTTTATGGTTTTTCTTGTTCCTGATCCCTCTTCACGACTTACTAGGGTAATTTTTTCATCATTTCCACCAAAGTCTTTCCATGAAGTTTTTTTACCTGTGAATATATCTTTTAAATCCTCTTTAGAGAGATCGTTTATTGGATTTGAAGGATTTACAATTATTACAATGGCATCTTTTGCTATTGCTGTTGTTGTAACATTTTTATCACGGCTAATGTCAGTAGAATACATTCCAATATCTGTGCTTTGTTTGATTACACTACTTAGACCTACTGATGAACCTCCTCCTTGTACTGATATGACCGTATTGTTGTTTTTTGTAATATATGCTTCGGATAACTCCTGGCATATACCCTGTACTGATGTAGAACCAACTACTTGAATATTGTCTTTTTTATCTATTCCAGGAGTAAATATGAGTAATCCTGTAATGATAATTCCTATAATAATTAAGTATTTAATTTTCATCTTGATTTTTTTCTCCTCTGTTGGATATTAATTACTAGCTGTAATTACTATATAAATGTTCTTAATTTATGCATTTTTATTCACTATTAGTGAACTATTGCTTTTTGTTGAACACAAATTGTGAAAGAAAAAAATGAAAAATATACAAAAAATGGGAAAAATTGAGAACAAAAAATAATAGGAATTCACTTAAAAGGAATAAATGTACACAAAATAATAAGGTGATATAAGAAAATATAACATTTCAACAAAAAAATCAAAAAAAATTAAGAACTCATAAAAAACCAAAAACAACAATAAAACAGCATAACGAAAGAGGATACATAAGAAATAAACTAGAACAAAATAATATCAAACTAAAATCAAGACAAATAAGAAAATACCCCAATCAATACGAATAAGAATCATTTTTTTTCCTTTATAGTATTATTAAATGAAATAATTGGTGTATATCTATTTTAATATGATACACTAATTACAGATACAGGGCTATTTTTAGCTAATTTCTTATCAAAAGTTACTAGTTTATCTAACTGATGATATTTAATTATTTCTATGATGGAGGGGTCTGTAAATCCTATTTTTTGTTTATTATTTATATTTTTTTAAGATATGTTGTCATACTTTTGATATATACATTCAACGGATAATTTGGATTTTAATGACTGTCTAACAATTGAATATATGAAAGAAAAGAACATAAAAATATTACTTTCTTTTAATGAAAATTTTGACCAAGTTAAATATATAAACAGAGTATATGATTTTGATGAATATGTTAAAAATAGATTAAACTTCTTTAAATATGTTAATGAAGAAGAAACTTGAAATGATAAGATACAATATAAGTATTACTACTTTTTTAAACTCATTTATAATTTTAGTAATATTTATTATTTTTTTTGTAAATATCAATTAACAAGAATTGGATTTCATATTTAAAAAAAAATAGAAACAAGATAGTTAAGATTATTGTATGTTATAATATTTTTTTATAGAAAAATGTTTGGAAAGGGGGAGTTAAAATTAACTCTCCATATTAAGTTTTTTTTCAAGAATTTTATGTTGTAACTGTTAATGTTTCAGTTGCTACAAGCCTATCATAACCTGATGCAATGAAAGTGGCTGTTACTGTGTAGTTACCTGCCTTATATGTTTCAGGTAGTGTGTAGTCAACACTTACTGTACCGTTAGTTACTTTAGCGTAGATTACTTTGCCATTTGCATCTTTAACTGTTTTACCGTTTATTTTGAAGACTATCTTACCAATGTTAATTACTTTGTCATTGTCTGAGATTGTTGCTTTGAGAGTGATTTTATCACCAGCAATTGCTGTTACGTCTTCGGTGGTGAGTGTTGGAACTGCTTTTTGCATAGTTATGTCTGTTTTTTCACTAGTTAATTTTTCACATTCGGTTGATCCTGAGTATACTGCTTGTATTGTTGTTCCTTCTTTTGCCCAGTCACTTGGTACTTCATAGTTTTCTATTGTTGCTGTGCCGTTTACTATTTTAGCATAGATTACCTTACCATTAGCGTCTTTTAGTGTTTTACCGTTTACTTTGAATGTTACTTTTCCTTTTGATATGTTGGTTGCTATTTCGGCAGATATTTCATTACCATATTTTATCGTAGCGATTATTGTTGTGTTTGTTCCTTGTGTGAAATTGGTTGTTTCTACTTTAAGGAAGTATTCTTTTGGAGGTTCAATTACTGTTACGTTGAATGTGTAGTTTCCTTCGTATTGTGTGTCGTTTATTTGGAATGTTATTGTGTGTTGTCCTGGTGTTGTTGCTGTGTATGTGTATCTTGCGTATGGGTATGCTTCTTGTTGTACTGTTGTGGTGGTGTTGTATTCACCGTCTATGAGTATGTCTATTTGTTTTCCTGTTAGTTCTTCCCAGTTGCTTCCGTATACTGTTACTCCCATGTTTTCCCATTTTTCTCCTGGGTTTAGTGTCATGGTTTGTGGTTGGCTGCAGTCTCTTGTGAATCTTGCTTTTTCTTTTGGTTGATCAATAACATCATGATTGTCCAATATATTGTTTGTTTCTGATGACTTTATTGTTTTAGAACCATTGTTAATACGACTTGTTAAAGTATTATTTTCAACAGTATTTTCTATTCCATTAAGTCTAAATATATTCGTTATCTTTAATCTTTAACGAACTTAAAGTATTTTTTTTGTATCCTCCAGTTAAATTTTTAAGTTTCCATCCATTTCATTGAATGGAGTTTTTGAAAACAACCATACCACCTGTGCTATTAATGAGATAAATATTGCACCAAACATGACAAAGGACCATCCTCCAAGAGACCATAATAGGGATGCCAATGCACTTCCCACAGCTCCGAATAGGAAATTATTTACTACGAAAACCGTGTTTAATCTACTGCGTTCATCATTGGACAAAGCAAATAATCTTGCTTGAGAAAGTACGGTTATTCCCTGTACTGAGATTGAAAAAACTGCGGCAATGATAACAATTGCAAGGATTGAATCCGAAATCAGATATCCAAATATCATTGTTAGAACGGTTACGAAAACAAATATGCCCAATGCAGGTACACTTAATCCCTTATCCTGCAATTTTCCAAAACCTACCCCAAATACTGCTGCTGCAAGACCGGATAAACTTACAAGACCAATTTGTAAGGTACTGTAGTTAAATGGATTTCCTGACAATAAAAATGTCAATGAAGTCCAGAATAGATTGAAAACCAAACCGAAGATTAATCTTGTGTGCAGGAGTATCAACGGTAATACCTTATGTCTTTTAAAGGTTGTAAACACGCTGACAATTAATTTATTATATGAAAGAAGTTTATTGTTTCTTGGAATATCCGGTAAAACATATATCATTATCAGAGTCATTGCCAGGTTAAGGACTGCTGCAATAACATATACTGACCGCCAACCCCATAATCCTGCAATAATACCGCTTGCAAATCTTGAAAACAGGATTCCTGTAGTTATACCAGAAGACACTATTCCAACAATCCGTCCACGATCTTCAGCTTTAGCCAAATCACCCGCCAAAGGCAATATTATTTGTCCCGAAACTGTTACTAGCCCCATGCTGAATAAAGACAAGGCAAGTATCACAAATGACGGGGCCACTGAACATGCTATTAACGTAAGTACCGCCAAAAACATTACTAATGTAATCAGTTTTTTTCTTTGAAGAAAATCGCCCAAGGGCACTATGCACAAAATACCTATTGCATAACCTATCTGTGTTGCCGTTACCAACAGGCCACCATTAGCTGCTGACAATCCGAAATCCAACATTATTTGAACAAGCAAAGGCTGAGCCCAATATAAGTTACCAATAGCAAGACCACCCGAGACGGCAAATAGTACTGCCAAAATAGTAGACATTACAACCGGTTTATCATTATTACTGTTAATCCTATCATTCCACCCATTAAATATATTGTTTAAAGTTAATTACTTTCCACCCCTAATGAAGAAATATTTATTAGTACTTAATTATTTCTCCTTATTCATAGAGTATGGCCAGTTACAGTATGATCTATTTGAATCAAATTCTTTAATTATGTCCATTTCATCATCAGATAGTTTAAAATCAAATATGTTAAAATTTTCACTCATTCTAACTTTGGAAGTTGATTTTGGAATAACTACTATGTCTTTTTGTATCAAAAATCTTAATATTATTTGTGCAACACTTTTAGAATAATTTGATGCTATATCAAGAAGCGTTTCATCATTGAAAAGGTTAAAGTTTCCTGAAGCAAAGGGAGACCATGACTCATGTATGCAGCCACGTTTAGTTAAATAAGTATGCATTTTTTCCTGTTGCCACAGGAGGTGAGTTTCAATCTGGTCAACCATCGGATTCACATCACAGTTATCCAGAATATCTTCAAATTGGGTTGAATTGAAGTTACTTAAACCGATTGCTTTGCATTTACCTTCATCAAGTGCATCCTCCAAAGCATGATAAGTTCCAATATTATCGTTTATTGGCCAGTGAATCAATATCAAATCAAAATAGTCATAACCGAATTCATCCAAGGACTTATCTATTCCAGACAAGGTATTCTCATATCCATTGCTTTGAGTTTTGGTTGTTACGAATATGTCTTGCCTTGAAATTCCACTTTCAAATATGGCACGTCCCACCTCACGTTCATTCGAATAATTTTGAGCAGTATCAACGTGTCTGTATCCAAGTTCCAATGCCTCTTTAACCAGTCTAGTGGTTTGTATTTTAGGTGTCTGATAAACCCCATAGCCCAGAACAGGCATTTTAACACCGTTTTCTAATATTTTATATTCCATTTTATCTACCCTTATTCAATTGTTTATGAAAAAGTACATAAATAATTAAAGTGACATTAATGCCATCAAAAAACACTGAAAAACTTAAACTAACTAGTGTAACAAACATTATAATATGGCACTAGATTACGAAAAATTAGAATACTATGAAAGAAAGTATGAAAGGAATCCTGTTGAAGATGCAAGTAAATTATTAAGCAACAAATGGACACTACATATACTTCGTGACCTCTTCATAGGAAAAAGTCATTTCAATGAATTTAAAGCCAACAGAAAAACCTTGGACAATAAATCATTGTCACGATGCCTTAAAAATATGGAAAATAATGATTTAATAAGGAAAGAAAATGATGGAGAAGATCCTAAGAATACTGAATACTTCCTGACAAAAAAAGGCAAATCATTGAACAAAGTATTCTATGAACTGCTGATATTTGCAATAGAAAATGATGTTGAAAACAAGTATTATAGCGAAGCTGCTAAAAAGGAATTGAAAAATATTTATAAGGAGATATTAAAGATCTAGTTAAGTTCGTTAAAGATTTAAGATAACGAAGTTGTTTAGACTAATTGATGGAAGGTATTCTGTTGTAAATCAATTAGAAATAGTCTTATTTTCCATTAATAAAAAAAATTTACATATATGATTTTCTTCAAAATTCATCATTTAAAAGAAAATCAATTATATTTCTGTGTTTGATACCCTTATATGAATAATCATTTTTATCCATACTAAAAACAAATTTGTCATATTGGTCTTTAACTTTAAATAAAGGTTTAAATTCCCTTTCAAATGTATCGGGTGAAGATAATAACAATGAAACTTGAATATAAATTTTATTTCCATCTTTTTCACATACAAAATCTATCTCTTTGTCATAAATTTTACCTATTTTTACATTATATCCGCGGCGTAATAATTCTATGTATACAATATTTTCTAATACATGTGTTTGTTTAATCCAGTTACTTTCAATTAAAGCATGATGAAAACCATGATCCATGAGATAATATTTTTGTTGGGTTTTAAGAAGTTTTTTGCCTATTAAATCTTCTCTTTTAATTTTTGATATGAAAAAGGCATTTTCTAAATAATTAGTAAAATTTAGAATAGTATTCCTGGATGTTTCTTCAACTTCATTTTTTAAATAATTTGATATGCTTTGTGAAGAAAAAGTTTCGCCTAATGTATTCATAATATAATTGCTGAATCTTTTAAATAAATCTATTTTTTTAATGTTATATCGGCCAAGGATATCATTATAAACGATAGATGCATATATATCGGATAAGACAGATTTTTTGGCATTATTGTCTTTTAATTCAAGTAAACCAGGCATTCCACCAAATTCTAAATATTCTTCAAAAAATGTTTTCTCGTTACCTTCAGTAATCAAACCGTCAATTTCTTTTTTATAAAATAAAAATTCTTTAAAAGAAAAAGGAAACACGTTTATTTGAATGTATCTTCCAGACAATAATGTTGCGTATTCCCCTGAAAGTAACATAGAATTAGAACCAGTTAAATAGATATCGCAATTTAAATCTGTATGAAAACCATTTATACTCTTCTCCCAATTATTCACTAATTGAATTTCGTCAAACAATAAATAAACTTTTCCTTCACAGTCCTCGGTTAAATTTAGAATTAGTTCATTTAATTGTGAGGAATCATTAATATTTTGGTATTTTAATGATTCAAAAGATATGTATATTATATTTTTTTCATTGACTTGATTATTTTTTAATTCATTGATAATGCTTTTTAAAAGTGTAGTTTTGCCACAACGACGTATACCTGTAAAGATTTTTATAAAATTTGTGTCCATAAAATTATTTACTATATTTAAGTATGATTCTCTTTTAATCATAGAAATAATACTCTCCAGAAAAATAATGTTAAGTAAATATTTAATTTGATAAAAATATTTATATTTTATTAAATATAAATAATTTTTTAAAAAAATTTTTGTAATTTGTTAAGTATACACAACAAATTCTCGGAATAAGATCAAACATTACACAATTAATAAAGAATTATTAGAAAGAATTAAAAAGGGTGTGCATTATTATATGAAAAATAAAGAGCAAACCATAGAATTAATTGATTACATGTTAAAGTCGTTAAAGATTAGATAATAAAGTTGTAGACTTTAAAAAATAGAATAAAATAAAAATTAATATTAAATAATGACAAAATTCTTACTAGGTGCTTATTATGAATGAATTTCTATTAGAAACAGAAAGTATTGATTATAATAATCCAATCATTCTGGAAAAAGTATTGGAATTAAAAAAACAATCAAGTGATGAATTAAATTATATAGAAAATAGTTATTATTTTGTTAGAGATGAAATACCTCATTCATGGGATATAAATTCAAGTATTGTTTCAAGAAATGCTAGTGATGTTCTAAAAAATAGGACCGGGATTTGTTGGACCAAATCATGTCTTCTTGCAGCATTATTAAGAGCAAACAAAATACCTTCAGGAATTACTTATCAACTGCTAACAAGAGCCGACGATGATAGTGAAGGTTATATGATTCATGCCTTAAACACGGTATATGTAGACAAGTGGATTCGATTAGATGCTAGGGGAAATAAGGAGGGTGTAAATGCTCGGTTTTCTTTAGAAGAGGAACAATTAGCTTATCAGGTTCGTAGTGAATTGGGTGAAATTGATTATAAACATAATTATAGTGATTTGGATGATAGATTGGTTAAAATATTATCTGAAAGTGTTAATATATTGGAAGTTTCTACTGATTTTAAATTATAATAAGGTCTGTGAAAACCTCGAGATAATAACTGAATTTAACCAAATGTTTGTTAAAGAATAAAGATAAAGAATTAAGTAGACATATGAACTTTTTTAAAATAGGTGGTGAAAAAAATGAGTCATGTAGATGATGCATTAAAATATTTTGATGAAAAATATCATTGTTCGCAGGCAGTGTTTGCTGCATTTTCAGAGGAATATGGGTTATCAAAAGAGTTAGCACTTAAAATTGGTGGATGCTTCGGTAGTGGTATGAGAAAAGGTGAAGTTTGTGGAGCATGTACTGGTGCATTGATGGTTTTGGGTTTAAAGTATGGAAAGAATCAAATTGATGACATGGAAAGTAAAATTAAATCAGATGAGGTCTGTGATAAATTTTTAGATGAATTCAAAAAAGAAAATGGATCTTATTTGTGTAATGAATTACTAAACTGTGATATTAGTACACGGGAAGGTATTAAATATGCTCTTGAAAATAACTTATTCACAGAGTTTTGTCCAAAAATGGTAAAATCCGCTACTTTAATAGTAGAAGATATTCTCAATGAATATTAATGAAACACAATGCAATAATTAATGTATACTTATCGGATTAAATGAATGTATTTTTATATTAATCATTTAATAATTATTG
>OCTW011559223.1_pt1 | contig 12952 bp, 10 predicted proteins | sample 1539671 | NCBI WGS metagenome assembly OCTW01 (sample SAMN02144230, study PRJEB22623) | gut metagenome | biome: sheep rumen | host: Ovis aries | place: New Zealand | reverse complement strand
GGGGGGGGGGGGGGGCTATTTGTCGCAATATTGTCAAGAACTGCGTGGTTTTTGTTGGTGCCTAAAGGAGTCTGGGAAATGCTCATCAGAGTGATTTGCGTCTGCTCAATGATTTTGGCGCTTTGGGGTGTCCTTTGGGAATTCGCCCGTCGCCAAAGATTGCCTGAATTACCCGCGTGGTTTCAATCGATCTTCTTCGTGTATTGTTCTCATGGATTGCTGTTGCCCGCTTGCAGACGTTGGTGCGTTGATGCGTTGGGTGTCCCGACATCATGGGTAGGTATGATTCTGCTGGCAATTATAGTTCTTTTACTGTCGTTCGGTCTTTCAAATGCAATGAAGAAGCTGTGCGTCTCTGCATATGAGCTTTTGTCAGGAGGAAGATGATGGAGGTAGTTTACGAACAAATTTCTATTGTAGTTCCTGTCAAGAACGAGGAGAGGAACCTTCCGGCGTGTCTTGATAATATTAAGGCATTTCGGCATGTAGTGGTGGTCGATTCGGGTAGCTCCGACCGGACGCTTGCGATTGCTGCGGAGTATGGCCGTGAGGTCGTGCAGTTTAAGTGGAATGGAAGGTTTCCGAAGAAGCGGAATTGGCTTCTGCGGAACTACAAATTTAAGACGCCGTGGGTTATGTTCCTTGATGCCGACGAACGGCTGACGCCGGGATTCTGCGACGAGTTGGGGAAGGTATTGCCGGAAACAAAGTGCAATGCTTTTATCTGTTTTTACGATAATTGGTTTATGGGGCGGATGCTGCGTCATGGTGACGCTATGCGCAAGACGGCAATTCTGCGGCTGGGGACTGGTGAGTACGAGAAGATTGACGAGCATGGGTGGTCGAAGCTAGATATGGAGATACACGAGCACCTTCAGGTGGAGGGCGAGATCGGTGTGATCAAGGCTCGGCTGGAACATCACGATAAGCGTTCGCTCGAAAGCTACTACAACAAGCATGAGGAATACGCAAACTGGGAGGCGAACCGATACAAGGCTCTAAATGGTGATTTCTCAAAACTTACCGACAGACAGAAGACTAAATACCGCCTGATACTGAAGCCTTGGTTTGGTTTCTCGTATTTCTGTGCTTGCTACTTCTTGAAGGGCGGCATCCTTGACGGAAAGCCAGGGTATGTGTTCGCACGAGGCAAATGGAAATACTTTTCGAACATCAGACGTAAAATATTGAAGGAGAATTGATATGGAACTGAAATTACCGAGAAAGGCGTTGGTAACTGGCGCGGCTGGCTTCTTAGGGAGCCACCTCTGTAAGAGACTTCTGGATGATGGCTACGAGGTCACGGCATTGGACAATCTGTTTACCGGGACTAAGCGAAACATTGAGCGTTTGCTTGGAAACCGGAGGTTCTCGTTTGTGCTGCACGATGTCACGCAGCCATATTGGGGGCAGTTTGACGAAATATATAATCTAGCATGTCCAGCTAGCCCAATCCACTACCAGCATAATCCTGTCGAGACTACAAAGTCTAGCGTTCTCGGCATGATGAATATGCTGGACTTGGCACTCAAGACCAAGGCGAAGATTCTGCATACTTCGACAAGCGAGGTGTATGGTGACCCGCTTGTCCATCCGCAGGTCGAGAGCTACTGGGGAAACGTCAACACCATCGGAATCCGCAGCTGCTATGACGAGGGCAAGCGCTGTGCGGAGACGCTTGCCGCCGATTACCGCCGCGAGTATGGCGTTGATGTTCGCATGGTGCGCATTTTCAACACCTACGGACCCCACATGCATCCGAAGGATGGACGTGTAATCTCCAACTTCATCATGCAGGCATTGAATAATGAGGACATAACGCTGTTCGGCGACGGGCTCCAGACGCGAAGCTTCCAGTACTGCGATGACCTTATTGAGGCAATGCGTAGATATATGGAGCTGCCGCGAAAGACGATTGATGACTTCTGCGCCAAGTATAAGCTAGGTGCGCCTGTGATCAACACCGGCAATCCAGGTGAGTATACGATCAAGCAGCTGGCGGAAGAGACATTGAGACAATTACCAGAGTCCAAGTCGAAACTGATCTTCCAGCCGCTTCCGTCCGACGACCCTAAGCGCCGCAAACCTGACATTACTCTTGCCAAAGAACTCCTCGGTTGGGAGCCAAAAGTTCCTCTGCAAGAAGGACTCGCCAAGACAATAGCGTACTTTAGGGACTTTGTGCAGGGATGAGTGACCCGTTGTTCAGTTGCGTTGTTCCTGTGAAGGGCGCTCGTCCTTATATGGACGAGGCCCTTGGGAGTTTGGAATCGCAAGGCATGGGTGATGATCTTGAAGTGATTATTCAAGATGGGGATGTTGAACTAGATGCGGGACAGAGCGATGCGCTGAACAAGGGGTTTGCAAAGGCAAAGGGCGAATGGCTGTTTTGGCTGAATGCTGACGATGTTCTTTTGCCAGGTGCGCTTAAGAAAGTCTTGGACAGGATTGACAGGATTGATTGGATTGCGGGGAATCAGTTGCTGATTGACGATGCCGGCAAGGTGCTGAAGTGTTCCGTGGGCAATGGATGGCATGATTGGCTGTATCGTCATGCCGTGCCGCATGTGTATGGTCCGAGCAGCTTTTTTAGGAGAGAACTGCTTGAGCGTGTGGGCGGATTGGATGTGTCGCTGAAGTACTGCATGGACTGGGATTTGTGGATCAAGTTCATGAAGTCCGGGGCGCGCTTTGAGCGCATTGATGAATACCTCTGGGCGCAGCGCCAGTGGCTTGGAAGCAAGACGCAGCGGAAGATGTCTCAACAGGAGAATGTCCTGTTCTGGGGCGAGATCAATGAAATGCTCGAACGCAATGGCGTTTCCGTCACACGAACAGGCACATTGATGATGCGGATCTGGCGCTTCTTCAACGGAAATATCCCGCGTCAATTCTTCGATGGAATCCGATTCGCAGACAAGGAATGGGAAAGTCTATATGCTTAAGAGGATATTTTCTTTGATGCGCCATTGGCGGGAGGCGAAGAGCGCCTTTTCCACGCTGAGCTATCTCTACGGCGGCGATAGCAACGCGATGGATGCGCTTGGCGGGTTGACAGAAGAAGAAATGAGGGCTGTCGTCGGATGGGCGACGGAGGACATTGGCATGACCGTAGTAGAGGTTGGAACGCTGTTCGGACTCACGGCGCGCGAATTGTCCTGCTGGATCGCTGGCGGCAGGATTGTTGCCGTCGACAATTTCAGCTGGAATCCGTTTGGGCTTCCGCCGAAGATTCACGAGGCGTTTACGCGGCGGATTCTCCGCGGATCTAAAGTTGAGCTTGTCAACTGTTCGAGCGAAGACTGGCGAAAGCAAGTCACAGGCAAGATCGACATGGTTTTCTTTGACGCCAGCCATAGATACGAGGATGTCAAAGCCGAGTGCGAATGGGCGAAAGCGGCTGGGATCAAGATTATTTCCGGCCACGACTACGGCAATCCCAATCCACGCTTCGGCGTCACCCGCGCCATCGATGAGGTCTTCGGCAAGAAGAATGTGGAAGTAGTGGGCATGTGCTGGAGGGTGAAGAGGTGAAGATTCTTCACATTTGCGCCGGATGGCAGAAGTGGAACGGCGCGGCGAATATCGCCAGGATGATTATGGATGAGCAGCGCCGCGAAGGGCACGAGGTGTCGTTTGCGACGTGGGCGAAGGTGCGCGAGCTGCGCGCGGCGGATGAAGTGTGGATTCACTGCGGATGGCTACCGTGTTTGTGGTGGGCGGCGCTTTGGGGACGGAACATCAGATGGATGCCGGAGGCGTGCTATGATCCTGTGAGGCTCAGGTATCACGGTTGGAAGAAGTGGCTTGTAGGTCCGATTGAGAGATGGTGTCTGAGGCGATGCGACAGGATTGTTGCGACGTGCGAGGCGGAGAAGGGCTGGATTCAATCTTATCTCGGCCGCTATTGCCCGCCAGTTGAGGTTACCGACATCAAGCGCTTCTTCCGGCTCCCGCAAAATGATAAAACAGGTCAGACCCATTTTATCATTTCTCGCCCCTTGCATCTCCTCTTCCTTGGCCGCCGCCATCCCTTAAAAGGCCTTGAGTATCTTGAGGAAGCTGTAAAAGGGTTGGAAGGTGTAGAGTTGCGCGTCGTCAGCAATGCTTTTGGAGAGGAGAAGGAAAAGGTTTGGGAGTGGTGTGATGTGCTTGTCCTCCCAACGCTGTCCGAAAACTTTGGGCTTGTCATAGCAGAGGCCCTTGAGCGCGGCAAGCGCGTCATCACCACCGACGGCGCGCCAGCGTGGGAGGATGGGAATGATTATGGTAGACGGTTGGTGTATTTGAAGGGATACCGCGACGGTACGCCAGAAGTGCGCATCAAAAAGTTACATTCCTCAATTTCAAATTTATTGAAGAGGTGTTCATATGGTGACTCACTGTAAAGATTTGCATTTTAAACTTTGACATGGTCGGAAGTCTAAATTTGACAGAAGTACATCATATAATAATTTGGTTTTGATAAAGGCTATGCAATGGCAATAAAAACTAAGACAATTCCAGTAAAAACCACACCGAAGATTCCTGATATAAATGATTTTTGGTATGATGATGTTTTGCACAGAAAGCTGTGCGCAAAACTCTTGGATGACATTATAAGCGCCACAGGAGAGCCCGTTACAATTTTTCTTGACGGCGAGTGGGGATCGGGGAAAACTTTCTTTTTAAATAGGTGGATGTGCCAACTAGAAAGCGAAGGCCGGAAGGTTGTGATGTTCAATGCATGGCAGGATGATGATATATGCGATCCATTGGTTTCTATGGTAGGGCAGCTGCACATAAACTTACATAGTAAACCAGGGTATAAGAGAAATGTTGCCTCCATGCTAAAGAGTGCTGGACATGTGATAAATGGAATTGTTGAAGAGATGTCCTATATAACAGAGCATCATACAGGTTTGTCTCCAACACGTTTAGTAAGAGCGTCTGGGTCAAGGCTGGAGCGGATGATAGAAACATATAGTGAAAAAATTAAGAACAAGAAGCTGTTTAAGGAGCGATTGCGAGGATTGGCAGACAGTGTGTATGACAAGACAGGCTATCCTCTCGTTTTTATTGTTGACGAGTTGGATAGAAGCAAGCCAACATTCGCAATAGAAGTCCTTGAGCGGATAAAGCATTATTTCGATATACCTCATATTGTGTTTGTCGTTGGTGTAGATGAAGCTCAGTTGCAAAAAACCATAGAATCTGTTTACGGCGCAATTGATACCCAGGCATATCTTCGCAGATTCATTGATTATAACCTTAAATTGCCGGCACCGAATCGTTCAGATTACGCTAATATGTTGTGGTCGGATTACAAGGTGGACGAGGCGTTTTCAGGATATAAAAGTAAGAGCAATTTACTTGTTTCGGCACGACGGGCTAAATCCATTTGTGTTTCGTTGTGTTCTTTGCATGAGATGACTCTTCGGGAAATGGATGAGGTGTTCAGAATATTTGCGCTGATATTAAGATCTTTTCATGAGGATCGCGCTCTGCCATGTGAATTGATTGCTGCGCTTGTTGTTCTGAAAGTAAGAAAACCGGAGATGTGCATGGCTTGGTTGCAGGGCGAGGCGACTGCTCCTGAAGTTATTGATGCTCTACTGCCGATGGATGTCATATCAAATTTCGAGCATATTGAGGATTTGATTGCAGCAATATATGCCACTCAATATAAAGAGGTTTCAATTGTTGCTAGAAACGCTAATGTATTTATACGGAAAGTTGAGGAGAGTGAGATAGACGGTTCTGAATTTCGAAACCCAATCCCAGCTTGTTTGCGGAAGATGAAAAGTAAAGATCTTAAAGCGATTGTATCCAAGGTGAAGGAATTAAGACCAGAGCACGGCAAGAATAACCTGTACACATTTAAAAATCTTGTTCGCATTGGGTCTAAGTTTGATTTTTTGTTAAGGGCATTACAGATCCGAGATGGCATGCCTAATGACATTTCTCATATAAGTCAGAAAGCGCCCTCTCACAGTGGTGGGCGCATTGTACTTAATGTTGATGCGTTTCCTGTCAGTATCAGACATCCGTAAAATTAATCATCCGCAAGTGAATTATGTGTTTTGGACGCATATGACTTTCCCAGGAACAACAACTGACATTCCAGAGGAACTCTTGAAATATCAAGAGGAGGGGCGAGTTGTATTCTTTTGTGGTGCCGGCATTTCCTATGATGCAGGTATTCCGCTATTTAAAGGATTGCTAGATAGGACGGCGAAAGGCATTAATCATAGCCTTACTGATGAAGAGAAGAAACTAAGAAGAGACAGTCAATTTGATCAATTGTATTTTCGGCTAGAACAACACAATGGAGATAGGCTTCACGTCCGGCGTGAATCGATAAAATATCTGGTTCCCGATACGCCGGTAAGAGAGGCTGGATTATCCAAACATGTTTCACTGTTGAAGTTGGCAAGGGGTCGTGACGGTATGTCGCGATTGGTGACAACAAATTACGACTGTTTGTTTGATGAGGCCCAGGCAAAACTTAGTGTCAGTGTCCCATCATTTGCGGCACCGTTGCTCCCTGTCCCCAAAGAGTATAAATGGGACGGAATTGTGTATGTTCATGGAAAGCTGGACCGTAGTCCCTCAGATGCCAACCTAGAGACACTTGTGATATCTAGCGGAGATTTTGGACAGGCGTATTTGACGGAAAGATGGGCTTCTCGATTTGTCACGGATTTGTTCAGGGACTATGTGGTTTGTTTTGTAGGATATAGTGTAAACGATGTAATCTTGAAATATTTGGTCGATGCAATAACAGCTGAACGAAATAGCAGGCATCGTACTCCAGAGAAGAAACCATTGCCAATTTATGCATTCTCGGGTATCAAAGATGATAAACGTGATCAAGATACAAAAGAATGGGAACTTAAAGGGATAACTTCAATACCATATACTGTTGTCGGGGGAAGCCACAAAGAGTTGTCTGATGTCCTCGCGGCTTGGGCAAATTATCATGAAACTGGGAGGATGGAAAAAGGAGCAATTGTCCGGGATGCCTTGAAATCGCTGCCAGATTCAGTTTCTGAGATTGGGCGGAGAACGATAAAGCGCGTAATATGGGCGTTGAAAGATCCAGTTGGATGCGCAGAGCTGCCATTCGGCGACGGGATAAGCAATACAACGGCAAAGTGGATAGAGTATATTCCGTTTGAGTTAATTCAGGGGCGAACAAGGCATGCAATTGTTGCGTGGGTGGGGGCACATAATGGATTCGAGGAGAGTTTGCAATGGTGCATCAAAAACGAGAGATATTTTGATGATGAGGGGATAAAGACTTTGCTTCACAGTTTGCCTGGGAAGAATACTAAACTTGAAGAACTTTGGCGATTGTTTTTGGCTGGTCATCATAGGCGCGTCTTCTGCGACTATTCACAATGGGTGGAAAAGCGCAAGAAGATAGGCGTTCTTACCCCAGGATTGCGACGAGAGTTCAAGGAGCTGGTTCAACCTGAACTGTTGGTAACAGCAGAAGACAAGTCATGGTATTCTGTCTCCAACACATTGCGCAGATATTTTGATTGGTATGTGATGATCGACCATTCTCTAGGATATCTCGATGCGGAAGACGCTTCACAGTATTTGGCTGAGTTAATGCCCGAGATGACTGTCGCACTTGTCGAGACATGCGAGATATTAAAGGAGTTTGATGGATATGATTTTTCTTATTTACATATTTCATCGTTGTACGACCAACAGGAGTCTGCAACGGGCAGTTATGACTGGTATCAACTGCTAGTTCTTATGAAGTATGGATTAATTGGCCTAGAAAAACAAAGCGACAGACATGCCAAGCAAATAGTGGAAATGTGGATGGTGCATGACTATCCTGCGTTTTATAGGATAGTGTTATGGGGTGTTTCAGCTCTGACTGATTATTCGATTGATGTTGTAGTTGATTGGCTTGCATCTCATGAGCAAGCGCTCTGGGAAGAATCTTGCTTCCCAGAGTTGTTAGGGTTGATTCGAGTAGCATTCCACGGTCTGTCCGATGATGCTTCGAAAAAAATTCAGCGAATGATTTTATCGCCTAGTGGCAGTTTCAAGCCTACAGCGAGAGAGCAGGCCACAAGGTTGGAACATTTGAAGTCAGCAGGGCTGACGCTTTTGCCTGAGTCCGAATCGTTTCTAAAGACAATTTCAGAGCACGATTCAGGCTGGGCGTCGCGTGATCGAGCATGTGATGGGCTGCGAGTCATTGACGATGGTGCATTCGAAATGCCGCCAAATGTAGGGTGTGATACTTTGAGTTTTGAAGTCCCAGAGAGTTTGTGCGACGCTAAGAGTTTTTTTGAAGATTGGATAAAGAAAGACAATGAGGCCTTTGCGAAATTGTTTAGTGACTGGGTAAAAAAAGACAACCATTTCTCTGTTGTATTAAACCTTGGAGTGCAACTGAATTTTTGGGCAACGACAATGTGGGATATAGCGTTGGAGGTTACACGCTATGATCGGCAAATTAAAGCAGCGACGAGTGTTTTAACTGAAGAAACGGTTGCATCAATCCCCGTTGAATTGATGAGTGCGGTTGGTGTAAAACTTGGATTTTGGTTGCAATCTGCAGCAAAGAACCACATCCGAAGTATTGCGATTTTTTCATTGTGCAAGAGATTTTTGCTTGAAGTGCCGGCAAAAGAGCCAGTGTCTGGAACTCGTAATTCTGAAGCTCCTTACGAACTTGTGATGGAGACCTTGCTCAGAAACTGGTTTGATGGTGAGCCAAAAATCGGGTCAACGATTGAGGAACCGTATAGGGGTGTGTTTTCTCAAGTTGCAGATGGCAAGGCATTGGGACTTAAGTATGCACGGCGCGCACTGTTGCAGCAAATAGGTAGTTTCTTTGCGGTGGATGCAGAGTGGACGAAGGCGAATTTAGTGCCGCTACTTTCATGGAGTGACAAAAAGGATGTTGCTCGGGAATCGTGGGAGAATGCGGTGCTCTCGAATAGATACGAGCCTAAACTCTTAGAGGTGATATGGCCAGATTTTGAGATTGCGATAGATAAGTATGCAGGGTTCGGGGAGATGGGTAGAAAGGGCCTTGTAGACTTGTTAGTTTGCCATGCACTTAGAAGCGTAAAGGTGAAGGCGAAAAAACTTTGCACCAAGGCATTGGAGAATCTGCCGGATAAAGGGCTCGAGAAAGCCTCGCTCAATATATACGAAAGACTGACCTTTAAGGGGAATAATCACGATGTTGTGTGGCGAAATGAAGTTGCCCCGTTTTTAATGACGATATGGCCAGGGGATAAAAAATATCGAAATGCTGATGTATTTTGCCACCTTGCAGATGGGATTCTCTCTCTGGATGAATCCTTTGCAGAAGCAGTTGATTGTTTGAAGGGGTTTGCAAGATCGGATAAATGTCACATGACATTTGGCCATGTCTTAGAAAGTGGCATAAAAGGAGGCTCTTCACATTGTACACGGCATCCACACGCAGCTCTTAAATTGCTTTCGTACATAGGTGATTTCTCGGATTTTCCGATCTCCAGCCTGCGGAATTGTCTTGACCAGATTAGGGCGGCAACAAATAACGCATCCGATGTTATTTCATCGGCAGAATTTAAGCGCCTTTCGGATCTTGTCGCAGAGAAATCAAATGACTGGTGAGCAGAGAACAGAATTTATATTAAAAGGAGACACAATGGGTAAGTTCAACGACAAAACGCTACTGATAACCGGCGGTACAGGCAGTTTCGGACATGCTGTGCTGAATCGGTTCATCAACGATTTCAAGGAAATACGCATATTCTCGCGCGACGAGAAGAAGCAGGACGATATGCGGCATGAGCTGCAGAATCCAAAGGTGAAGTTCTACATCGGCGATGTCAGGGATCGGCAAAGCGTCGATGGCGTGATGCCGGGTGTCGACTACATCTTCTCGGCAGCGGCATTGAAGCAGGTGCCGAGCTGTGAGTTTTTCCCGATGCAGGCGGTGTATACGAATGTTGTCGGGACGGACAATGTTCTGAACAGCGCGATTGCGCATGGCGTAAAGAACGTCGTTGTGCTATCGACCGACAAGGCGGCGTATCCGATCAATGCGATGGGCATGTCTAAGGCTCTGATGGAGAAGGTCGCAGTCGCGAAGGGGCGCTCTTTGGGCAAGGGCGCGGCGACTACGATCTGCTGCACGCGGTATGGCAACGTGATGGCGAGCCGTGGCAGCGTGATTCCGCTCTTCATCGACCAGATCAAGGCTGGTAAGCCGCTAACGGTCACCGATCCGAACATGACGCGATTCATGATGACGCTGGAGGATGCGGTCGATCTCGTGCTGTTCGCCTGGGAGCATGGCGAGAACGGCGATTTGTTCGTCCAGAAAGCTCCGGCGGCGACAATCGAGACGCTTGCCAAGGCGGTTCTGGAGTTGGCGAAGGAGGGGACAAAACTTCGCAGTCAAGCAGCGAAGACGGAGATCAAGGTCATTGGAACGCGCCACGGCGAGAAGTTGTACGAGACGCTTGTCGGACGCGAGGACATGGCGAAGGCGATTGACATGGGGAACTACTACCGTGTTCCAGCTGACTCTCGCGACCTCAACTACGACAAGTACTTCGTCGAAGGACAGCAGATCGCGCCGACGCTAGACACATACCATTCGCACAATACGACGCGCCTCGATGTCGAGGGAATGAAGAAACTTCTGCTTAAGCTTCCTCTGATTCATGAAGAGTTCGGCATCTGAGTTGATACAAGGCGGCATCTATGCCGACGCTAGAGGTTTGTTGCGCTTCTGCAACGACTTTGACATGTCGGCCGTGAGGCGGTTCTACACCATCGCCAATAGTGTCGAGCAGCCGGTTCGCGGGTGGATAGGGCACAGGCGAGAGACGAAGTGGTTCTTTCCTCTGAAGGGCAAGACCACTATAGCCTTGGAGCCGATGGATTGTTCTCGCGCAGAGACGCCGAGGCGCAGAGAAGAGTTGGTTTTGGATGCAGACAAGCCAAGCGTCCTGAAGGTTGAACCGGGAAACTGGTTTTGCATTAAGCAGGACAGCAACGCGGAAGTGATGGTGTTTTCCGATTGCAAGGTTGGAGAGTTTGAGAACGACGATTTCAGGAGACCATTATGAAGAAACTAAAGGTGATGACGGTAGTTGGCACGAGGCCGGAGATAATCAGGCTGGCATGCGTATTGAAGAAACTGGATGCGAGTCCGGCAATAGACCACGTTCTTGTGCATACCGGGCAGAATTACGACTACGAGCTAAACGAGGTATTCTTTGAGGATTTGGGACTGAAAAAGCCAGACTACTTCCTCAATGCCGCCGGCGGCAACGCGACTGTTACGGCGGGCAAGATACTGGAAGCAATAGACCCAGTATTGGAAGAGGTGAAGCCTGATGCCTTCCTTGTGCTCGGCGACACGAACAGCTGTCTCTGTGCAATCGCCGCGAAGAAGCGCCACATCCCGATTTTCCACATGGAGGCGGGGAACCGCTGTTTCGATCAGCGGGTGCCTGAGGAGAGCAACCGCAAGATAGTTGATCACATTAGCGACATCAATCTTTGCTACTCAAGCATCGCGAGGGAGTATCTGCTACGGGAAGGGCTTCCGCCGGATCAGGTCATCAAGACGGGTTCGCCTATGCTTGAGGTACTGATGGAGCAGATGCCGAAGGTGAAGCGCAATGCCGCGAAGGTGCTCAAGAAGATGAGCGTGGCGAAGGGCAAATACTTTGTCGTGAGCGCACACCGTGAGGAGAACATTGCGGAGGAGCGACACTTCCTGAATCTCGTGGATTGCCTGAACGAGATTGCAAAGGGGTACAAGCTTCCGATCATTGTGTCCACACACCCGAGGACGCGGAAGATGATCGAGGCGAAGGGCGTCAAGTTCGACAAGCTTGTGAAGCTGATGAAGCCGATGGGCTTGACCGAGTATCTTGCTTTGCAGTTGAATGCCAAGGCAGTGCTTTCCGATTCAGGGACGATCAGCGAAGAGTCGAGCATTCTTGGATTCAAGGCACTCAACCTGCGCGAAGCGCACGAGCGACCGGAGGCGATGGAAGAGGCGGCGGTGATGATGGTCGGGCAGAACAAGGTGCGCATCCTTCAGGCGCTCAAGCATCTGACGGTCGCCAAGCCGTGCCGAAAGGTGTACGACTACTCTATGCCGGACGTGAGCGAGAAGGTGGTTCGGATTATCGTGAGCTACACGGACTACATCAAGAGAAGGGTATGGGGCGAATGAAAGTTCTCGTTACAGGAGCCAAGGGGTTTGTCGGGCGCAATCTTTGCCTGACGCTCCAGCAGATGCCCGATGTCGAGGTGCTGAAGTACGACCTTGGCGACGAGCCGAAGCTTGACGGCTACGCCACCGAGTGCGACTTCGTGATGCATCTCGCGGGAGTGAACCGTCCGAAGGACCCCGCCGAGTTCAGGACGGGCAACACGGTCTTTACCGAGGATATTCTTGAGAAGTTGGCGGCGCGGCAAAATCCGCCTCCAATGTTGCTCAGCTCCAGCATACAGGCGGCACTCGACAACGACTACGGCAAGAGCAAGGCGGCGGCGGAAGACGCGGTGCGGGCGTATAGCGAGAAGACTGGTGCGCAAGTCTTTATTTACCGCCTCGCCAATGTCTTCGGCAAGTGGTGCCGCCCCAACTACAATAGCGCCGTTGCAACGTGGGTGTACAACATCGCGCGTGATTTGCCTATCATGGTGCGCGATCCTGCGGCAACGATGACGCTTGTTTACATTGATGATGTGGTGAAGAGTTTTGTTGGGTGCTTGGAAGTCCTAAACGCAGAGAAACAGAGAGGCGGGGGGGCGGAGCGAGAAGATCCCTCTGCGTCCTCTGCGCCTCTGCGGCTCTGCGTTGAAAATAATGATATTCTCTCCGTTGAGCCGAGTTATACGAGGTCGCTCGGTGAGATTGTGGAGTTGATTAAGAGTTTCCATGACGAACCTAGCAACCTTATGGTGCCGAATCAAG
>OCTW011469443.1_pt1 | contig 12954 bp, 8 predicted proteins | sample 1539671 | NCBI WGS metagenome assembly OCTW01 (sample SAMN02144230, study PRJEB22623) | gut metagenome | biome: sheep rumen | host: Ovis aries | place: New Zealand | reverse complement strand
AAGGCTATGACGATATTCTTGCGGACCTCGTAAAACAAGGAAAAGCGCGATCATTTGATTGTACACCTGAGTATAAGGGAAATAGCGCAGTACCAAGTAAGATTACTATCACTTCAGGCAAAGATGGAGTGGAAGTGTTCAAGCAAACCATCAATGTATGGTGATTCCGATAAATCTGAATCCAAGGCTTTCTGAATATCAGCTTTTGCTTGATGTTTAGCTTCAGGATGAAATAAACGAAATATTGAATATTAATTGACAATAACTTACACTAAATAATGGAACTATTTTTCTCATTTTTTCAAAACAAAGTTAAGTGTGAGGAAACTATATGGGTAATAATAGTATTCGTAAGTTATTGTCAGTAACCATGTCCATGGTCATGGTATGTTCTCTTGGTACAGGCTGTGGCAAGTTGTTAACAAGAGTTGGCGGCGTGGATCCTGATAGCACAAGTGCATCTGATTCCACTTCAAAAGATTCTGAAGCTAATCTAGCTGAAAACAAATCTATAGGATCTGAGGAAGTTCCAAAAGCTGATGGAACATCAGATCCTTCTGATAATATCCCGATTCTTTTACTTCATACAGATTCCGACTACGCTGTGAACAGCAAGAATAATCCGGCGATCCATGTTAATTATAATTACCTTGCTCTGGACAAAGAATATGCCCAAAGCCATGAAGCTCTTGATAAAGCACTTAAAAGTGCAAATGAAGAGATATTAGCGCTTGAAAGCGAATGTTTTGACCAAGCTAAGGAAGATTTATCAGGAAGCGATGATTATACATTTGATGCTAATTACTATACATTCTTTAGAAGAGCTGATGGCAAATATCTTAGCTTTATAAATGAATGTTGTACTTTCGGTACATTTGACTTTGACTATTATTCATTCATAGCCCATTCTTACTACGTAGAAAGTGGTAAGGAGATAGAACTTTCTGACATTGTAGCAGATGAAGATGCTTTTTATGCCATTCTATCTGAGAAGGTCAAAGCCGTCGTAGATAATGATCTTTATAGTTATATGGGCGAATATTCAAACAAGGACGCAGAGGATTTTGTAGAAGAGATCAAAGATAGTCTTGAAGATGGCAAATGTTCTTTTACCCTGGACCCTCAGGGCGTAACTTTCTGGTTTGATTCTAATGTATTTTCACCTATGTGCGCCAGCGCTACAGTTTTATTCTGTGAAGATGCAGACAATACTATTTTTAACGAAGAATTTTCAAAAGATATACCGGATGAATGGGTCATGCAGATGCCTACAGGAGATCGGACCTATTTTGATGCAAATGGCGACGAAGATAGCCAAGAAGCGGATAATAAAGGCGGCAAGTCTGAAGATAAAGAAGTAGATGTAGCCTGGGCTGGTGAAGCAGTATACTATAATGATCAGATTCTTTTCAGACAGTATTCATCAGATGCATATAGATACAATGCCCTTTGGGGTGAGTTTTCAAATAGTGATATGCAGTATATAAAAGGAAATCTATGCACTTTTGATCCTAATGCTCCCGAGAATGGGATTAAGACTATATGTGAAGATGACGGCTTTGGCGATATGTATCTGATCGATGGGCAGTACATATATTCTCAGAAAGAGACCGGGTATAGTAATAATAGCAGTGATATGCGAAGGGTATACAAGACGTCCTTGCCGGATGGTGAGCAGGAAGAGATATGCGCAGGAGCTATAGAAGGATTTTCGCCCGATGGAAAGCATTTTACTGTTTATAATTATACTCTCAATCCATATACCCATAATTTTTACATCTTTAAGGCAGGTGATGTTGACGTAGATCATGCATCTTACCAAACTGATAAGACCACCATTTATCTGACCATGGATAATGATAATGCATATCTTATGGAAAAAGAGGATGATGATAAATATATCATTTTGCAGATAAATAATGAAGGTGATATATATCGTCTTGCCGAGTGCGATTTTAGTGATATGGCGGAATATGGCACGGTTTATCCTGAATATACGAAAAAAGGGTACGTAGATAATGGAAAGTTACATCTGCAGTTTGATTTTTATGAAGGCACAGGACATTTCTATTATGCAAGTGCAAAGGTCACAGTGCCGGTTTGTGAAGATGAGGGATCTTTTGACGATGTTTTGTATGAAGCTGAAATAGAAGACTTTAGCGCTGATGAAGATCCTCAAACGCTCCTTCCTGATAAACTTGAAGATATAGCTTATGACTATCCTGAGCAGGAATCGGGAAGTGCTATCGCAAATGTCCTTCAGTATTATAAAGTATTTGATGAAGGAATATTCTATACCATGGCCCAGTGTCACAGAGAGCCGCTTGAAGATGTGGGATGGAGAGAATCTTACATGCTTCTTAACTGTACCTATTATTTTCTTCCGGCGGGGGCAAAAGAAGCATCGTCCTTATTTACCTTATTTGAAGCTCCCGGGTCAAGGGGAGATCTATACCAATACGAATATTATGAGAGGCAGCCTACAGTATATGCTTATGCGAGATTCTATGCTGATGAAGATGGTCATCTTGTAGGAACCTTCTACGAGACTGTATATACAGGAGGACCTGAAACGCCTACCGAAACTTCTGATGTCTATTATATGGGTGAGTTTTCGGATGATTTTAAATTTGAACATCCAAAGGATGATTATACTATAGAAGATTTCGTGGTTGAAGACGCAAAGGCATTGGAAGACCTGATAAGAAGTGAGTATAGTAAGGAAGATACCATAATTGATGATGGCGTATTTGATGAAAACGGACATCTTGTATATGAATCAGATAGAACGTTTACAAGCGATGAGTACGTATACATGTGCCACATATGCTTCGACGCAGAAGGAAAAATAAACTATATCCGACCCGTCATTATGGAGTGAGGTTATCGAGGGGATTCCTGCGGGCTGGCAGTTTATAAATGATTGTCGTGTCGTAAAAGAATTTTAGGTTTCAAGGCATGATATCTGGATAATTATATTCAAGGGTCCGAAACTCGCTTCGCTCAAACATGCGAACCCTAAGATGAATATAATTATCCATCTATCAAGCTCTTGAAACTACAAATTCTTTTAAGGCACGAAAATCATTTATAAACTGCCAGCCCGCAGGAATCCGTAAGCGATAGATATGCTAAAGGTTTGCGGAGTTTGAGTGAAATATCAAAGAGGAGGCTAAGCATATTATGAAAAGAAAAATAGTTGCACTGTTTATGACATGTACACTAGGAGCTACGCTTCTTACAGGATGTGGTGATATAGCTTCGGCATTTTCTTCGGATGATAAGGAAGAAGATGTTGATGAGGATGTAGATGATGAATCAGATAAAAAAGACAAGGATAAGGATGAAGAATCCGGCGATTCTGAAAAAGCTTCTGATGAAAGTGAAGATGATTCAGAAGATAAAGATAGCGCTGATGTAGAAGGCTTAAAGGTACCTGAGTCTGAAGAGGAGCTCTTTGCCTTCATGGAGGGCGAATGGGATTTTGTTAATCCGGTTACGTTGGAAGATTATGCTCATATGGAGATTGATGATAAGGGCTCTTTTGTCTATGGGTATACGGGGAGTACAGAAAGCTGTACCGGTCAGTTTGTGGCTAATCATATATATGAAGGAGAAGAGGATGTTCCGCTGACGTTTACGGTGTATGTGTCAGGGCTTGATGGGATGACATTTGAATCTAGTGGCTATGTGGTAGAAGATGAAGATCAGTCTGATGGCAAGATCTATTATGGAAGCTGTGATGGCGAAGACTATATTTATATGGAGGAAACAGGAAACGGCGATACATTTACGGGTAGCGTGCTGTTCCAGGATCCTAATACGGTAGATGGATCTTTTCATATGGGGTCCAATTCTTATATCATGCACAGAGAAAGCGATGCTGATACTACGGCAGAGCTTAAGGATGGCGAGTTCTATGCATGGGTATGGAAGGCTGATGATAAGGGACTTTGGGCTCAGGAGATGAAGCCGATTACGTGGGATGATGAGAATGAGTATACATGTAATCGCTATACAGCGGCTGCATTTATGCCTGAGGAAATGGGATCTGCTTATTATGAGTATTCAAATGATATAGACAAAAAGCTTCTCTTAAACGGCCAGAGACTTGATATGGAAAACCCAAGGTACATGTGCCTTCTTAAGGTATCATCTGATGGTGTTATCGAGGATATTCAGGAAGTTGATGATGCCTTCTACGGAATGTATGATCTTGGCGATCTTGATCCGGAAGTTTCTTTTGAAGGAGAGACATTTACTTATAATGGTATTGATATAGATGTATCAGATCTTGGCGGAGGCATGAAGATCAATAATTTATACAGCGCTTATGGCAAAATAATAATAGAGTGCTATATATCACATCACGAGAATTCATATCTTTTTTTCGACAAATTCAGGGGTGAAATAGGTCAGGAATATTTTAATGGAAATAACCTCATATGGATTGGTGATGACTTTACAACTGCTATATATTCAGATGGAAATGAAATAAGAGACCTATGCGGGGATCTTATGTATTACATCGAATGTGAAGAAATCGAAAGCCTTGAATTTACAGATGACGGCAATAGCGTAAAATGCACATATACTATATGGGATGATAAAAAACAGGATGAAGAGACTAAGGTGGAAACATTTGAACTTCCTGAAAGACGTGATGGGGCTATGAATGCATACAGCGATTATATGGATTCAGGAAGGGCAAGCGACTATAGAAGATTTATGGAGTATGCTCCTGATGGAGCGAAGTTCTTTGTATTAACAGATCCGCAGATTTGGACGGGTGATGTGTTTTATGTTATGGGTGCACTTGACGAAAGTGCTGTTAATAAGGTGATGATCGTTGCTCTGTCAGATAATACTTATTTTGAGATAAAAGATGCTGATGGGGATATCGTAGCATATGACTATTTAGACAAAGGCAGAGGCAGGGCATATCTTATGACTGTGTCTGAAGGAATACCGCTTTATACAGTTTATGTTTCAACCTATGATGATAATTTTGAAGAAGTTGTATCAACGTGGGACGTAACCATGATAAGCGGCGAAACATATCAGCACTGCCTGTTTGTGGAGTGAGCGTAAGATACCAGGCATATTCCCACAAAAATATAATAAAAGTTGCAGTAAATAACCCCCTGGGGGGCTTGCGTGGCATATTGATATATTGATAACATTGTGCGTATGGCACAAAGTTTGAAAATGAAATATACCCATAAAAAAAGTACATATGTTGCAATTATCATACTGATATGCGCGGTTGTTATCCTGGCGATGCTGAGTCTATTTACAGGATCGTCCAATATGCCTGTGGCTGATGCGATCAGAGTGCTTTTTGGTAATGGCACGCCTTCTCAGAATAGGATCATCTGGAATATCAGGATCCCAAGGATCATAGCGGCTATCGTTGCAGGTAGCGGATTGTCAATATCGGGACTTATCATGCAGACTGATCTTAACAATTCCATGGCATCTCCATCAACGCTTGGAGTATCCAACGCAGCGGTATTTGGAGCTAATCTTTCTATTATAGCTTTTGCAGGCGGCTTTCTAAATACAGGCAATAATATTAATTCTTATACAACTGGTATCAATCCTTATGCCACATCTTTAGTGGCATTTATTTTTTCTGCAATTTCGATTTTGCTAATACTAGGACTATGCAGGCTCAGATCTCTGCAGCCCGGAATAGTAGTTCTTGCAGGTATATCAATCGGATCTATCTGGACAGCAGCTACGACTATCCTTCAGTTCTATGCAACTGATGTCGGCATATCTGCTGCGATCATCTGGAATTTTGGCGATCTTGGAAGAGCAACCTATAAGACAGATCTTATCATGTTCGTGGTAGTCATCACTTGCTTTATAGCATTTATTATCATGAGCTGGTATTTTAATGCGCTTTTAAGCGGAGATGCTGTTGCCAGATCACTGGGGATCAATGTCGAGCTATTAAGATTTGTATCAATGTTTCTGGCATCTGTTATTACAGCTGTCTGCGTATCTTTTCTTGGAATCATAGGTTTTGTAGGCATTATCTGTCCCCATGTTACCAAGAAAGCTTTAGGATACGATCATAGGATGAGCATTCCTGTTTCTGCACTGACAGGGAGCTTACTTCTTCTAGCTGCAGATACTCTCTCAAGAAGCCTTGGCAACGGATCAGCACTTCCTGTAGGAGCTATTACATCACTACTTGGAGCTCCTTTTTTTCTTGCGATCATATTTAGTAAGAAAGGAAGCTTTAAGTGATGCTTAAAATAGATAATATATCTTTTAAATACAGAAAATCTAATAAATATATCCTTAATGATCTTTCATTAGAGCTAGATCAAGGGAAGATAGGAATAATCCTTGGCAAAAACGGTTCAGGTAAGACAACTCTTATTAAGAACATCTTAGGAATAGAAAAACCGGAGAAGGGCAAAATATTTTTTGATAACAAGGACTATACAAGGCTTTCAAGATATGAAAAGGCCCAATATGTAGCCTATGTTCCGCAGATAATAGACTTTGGAGCATTATCTGTTTTTGATACCGTTATGACAGGGAGAATTCCATATTTTGGATTCAGATCATGCGATGATGATACAAGGATTGTTAATGATATCTTGAAAAAGCTTGGAATTTCAAGCTTTGCTGATCGCAGCGTAGATGAGCTGTCAGGAGGAGAGAGGCAGAAGGTTGCTATTGCCAGAGCCCTTGCACAGAGTCCGCGCCTTATGGTATTTGATGAGCCGACAGCAAGTCTTGATATCGGTAATGAGCAGATCATAATCAAAGAGATTCTCAATCTATCAAGGAATATGAACGTTAGTATCTTAATGTCTATTCATGATATTAATCAGGCTCTATTAATAGGAGATGTATTCTACCTTATGAAAGATGGAACAGTAAGATATAGAGCTACTAAAAACGAGATCACGGAAGAGATGCTTGAAGATATTTATGATGCAAAGATCCGCATCTTAGATATAAATAACGAAAGATTTTTCGTAGGAGGAATATTATGAGAAAACAACTATTAAGAAAGAAAATAGTCGCAGTCGTAATGGCAGCGGCGATGTCTTGCGGCATGATGGCTTGTGGTAGTAGTGAAGGAAAGGCCCCAAATACAGCTGCAAGTGCGAATGAAGAAGGGAATATAGATGCATCCGTAAATGGTAATACTGTAAGTGAGGAGGCTTCTGAATCAGATGAAGCTAAAGAGATCACTATTACAGATATGATAGGAAGAGAAGTTATAATCGAACCCGGAAGCTATAAAAAGGTTGTATGTATCGGCGCCGGCGCACTTCGTATGTATTCTTATGTTGGTGATGTATCTATACTTTGCGGAGTTGAAGATATTGATAACGAAAGCCTCGAAGAAAGACCTCAGATGTTTGACGGCGTAGCAAGACCTTATATGCTGGCTTATGGAGATGTTTTTGCAAACCTTCCTTCATGTGGAGTTGGCGGACCTAATGCTCAGGCTGCAGAAGCTGAGAAGATCCTTACATGTGAGCCCGACATAGTAATCTCTGAATATGAAGATGTAGAAAAAGAAGATGCGCTTTCTGAGCAGTTAGGCGTACCTGTTATCACACTTAAGGCAGGACCTATGGGAGTTTTTGATGAGTCTTTTGCAGGATCCATGGAGCTTCTGGGACAGATCTTCGATCAAGAAGAAAGAGCTGAAGAGCTTATAACATATATCGAAGATGAAAAGAATGCCATAAGCGAAAAAACTAAAGATATCAAAGATGAAGATAAGCCATCTGTATATATCTGTGGTCTTGGTAACTGGGGTACAACCAATCATCTTATGACAGCTCAGAATTATGTATCCTTCAATATAGCAGGTGTCAAAAATGTCGTTACAGATCTTGAGAATAACGGCATTCAGGAGATCGAAGAAGAGAAGCTCGTATCCATGGGCGAAGATATCGATATCATGTTCATAGATGCTGCAGCTGTTAAGAATATCAAGCCTTTATATGCAGAAGATAATACTATGTTCGATTCTATAAAGGCATGGAACGATGGCGAAGTATATCTCGAAATGGCATACAATGCATATTATACCAATTATGAGATTGCTCTTATAAATACATGGTACATTGCTTCTGTTGTATACCCTGAAGCTTTTGAAGATTTTGATGTTGAAGCCAAAACTGATGAAGTCACACAGATGTTCCTTGGAACACCACTTGCTAGTGATATATATGAAAAGCCTGCAAGCTTTGGCGGTTATCAGAAGATTGATACAGCTACCTTTTTTAACTAAAAAGGGATTATTATATGGATACAAATACTATGATTAATATAGAAGAAGTAATAGATTTTTTTGATGGTCTGGCGGATAAATGGGATGCTATGGAGATCAAGGATGACAATATCATAAATACAATTCTTGATAATGCAGGAGTTATAGAAGGTTGCAGTGTCCTGGATGTTGCCTGCGGAACAGGTATCATGATCCCTTATTATCTAAACAAAAAAGTTTCAAGCGTAACTGCAGTTGATATATCTCCTAAGATGGTAGAGATCGCAAGACATAAGTTCGAAGGTGATAAGCGTGTTAATATCTTGTGCTGTGATGTAGAGAAACTTGATCTTGATGATGATTATGACAACATAGTTGTCTATAATGCATTTCCTCATTTTCAGGATGCTCAAAGGCTTATCAGGTGCCTGAGTTCTAAACTTAGAAGTGGCGGCAGACTTACTGTCGCTCACGGAATGAGCAAAGAGAAGATAGATGCTCATCATAAGGGCAGTGCTATTCATGTATCTAACGGACTTATGGAAGCTGATGAACTTGCAGATATTTTTAATGAATATCTTGAAGTTACTACAGTCTTATCAGATGACAACATGTATCAGGTAGTTGGCATGAAGCTATAAAATATAAAAGCATTATCAAACGGCTTTGATCAGGGCTTTGAGTCTTGATCAAAGCCGTTTTTATTAGAATGACTTCCTACTTGATCGAACCGGCATCTCCAAAGTGAGAAGTATTATGATCAGATAATGATAAATACAAAAAGCTCTCACCAGAAGTTACATCTGATGAGAGCTTATATATATTAAAAAAGGGAGGTTATGAAAAAGATTTCAGCTATATACAAAGCTGTAGTAGTGGTTATTTTTGGGGATTAGATGTGGTTAGCAACTTCGAATGCATCCCAGATACCGTACATGATGTTGGATACCTGCTTAGCATCGCCAAGGAGGTAGATCTCGTCTACATCATTCTTGTACTGGTTGTAGAGTGTATTCTCGCTTGCATAACCTACGCAAAGTACTACGCTGTCAGCTTCAAACTCTTTAGTTCCTTCGCCTACAGATGCCTTTAATACGCCGTCCTTGTATTCTGTAACTTTAGCACCTGTAACAACGTCGATTCCGTTGAATGGAATGAGCTTTTCAAGCATTTCCTTATTAGCTGAGCAGAGAGGTCCGTTAACTGCCATGAGCTTATCAAGAGCTTCTACGATAGTTACCTTTTTGCCCTTCTGAGCAAGGTCAAGTGCAAGTTCGCATCCTACAAGACCGCCGCCGACTACAACAACCTTGTCTCCGGCATCTTTCTTGCCAAGAAGTACCTGCTCTGCAGAGTAAACCTTGTCATCATCGCCAAGTGAGAACATCTTAGGACGAGAACCTGTAGCAAGGATAACAGCATCATACTGACTGTCAAGTATCTCTTTCTCAGTAGCCTTTGTATTCATATGAACTTCTACATTAAGTCGTACCATTTCATCTTCGTACCACTTAGCAAGTGCGATATCGTCTTCCTTGAATGCTGGAGCACCGCCAGGGATGAGGTTACCGCCAAGTCTGTCTGATGCTTCATAAAGGACAGGCTCATGACCTCTTTCTGCAAGTACGCGTGCAGCTTCACAACCTGCAACACCGCCGCCTACTACGAGGACTTTTTTCTTCTTAACAACAGGGTTGTACTTGTTAAGTCTCTCTTTGCCTGCCTGAGGGTTAACGGCGCAGTTGATGAGAGAGTAAGTCTGGATACGACCCATGCAGCCTTCCTGACAGCTGATACATGGACGGATCTGTGAGAGGTTACCTCTGCGGATCTTGTTAACGATATCAGGATCAGCAAGTGTAGGACGACCAAGGGAGATCATGTCGCAGATTTTCTTGTTAAGACAGTCAATAGCTGTATCAGGGTTATCTACACGACCTGCCATGATAACAGGGATGTTTACATTCTCCTTAGTGATACGTGCAAATTCCTTGTAAGGAGCCTTCTCCATGTACATCGGAGGGTGATTCCACCACCATGCATCGTATGTTCCTGCGTCTACGTCAAGAGCGTCATAGCCGAACTTCTCAAGAAGCTTTGCTGCCTCGATACCTTCTTCGATATCACGGCCTTTTTCTTCGAATTCTTCGCCCGGAAGAGCACCTTCACGGAAGTCCTTGACCATGCTCTTAAGTGAGAATCTCATTGCAACAGGGAAGTCCCAGCCACAAGTCTTAGCGATCTCTTCACGGATCTCTTTAGCGAATCTGAGTCTGTTCTCAAGTGATCCGCCGTATTCATCTTCTCTGTGATTGAAGAAGGAGATAGCAAACTGGTCGATAAGGTATCCTTCGTGTACAGCGTGGATCTCAACGCCGTCGAAGCCTGCACGCTTAGCATTGTAAGCGCCCTTACCAAAGCTCTTTACGATTCCGTGGATCTCTTCTACAGTAAGTGGACGGCAAGTCTTGTCAAGCCATCTGTGCGGGATAGCAGAAGCAGATACAGGAGGGAATTCTCCAAGGTTTGTAGGGATAGTAACACGTCCGAATCCGCCGCTCATCTGCAGGAATATCTTAGAACCGTAAGCGTGTACACGCTCTGTCATCTCACGGCTTGTTCTTACGAACTGAACCGGATTGTAAGTTGAGTTAGGTGTATTAGGGAAAGAAGGCTTCTCAACCTCAGTGTCTGAGAATGTTACACCTGTGATGATAAGACCGATGCCGCCCTTGGCACGTCTTGTGTAGTAATCAATACCTCTGTCATTCCAGCCGCCTTCGCAGTCGCCAAGACCAAGTGGTCCCATGGGTGCCATAGCGTAGCGGTTCTTGATTTCGAGCTTACCGATCTTGATAGGCTCAAAAAGTCCCTGGTACTTCATTAAATTGTCCTCCTACCTGTTTATTATTTGTATATAATGGTAAAAAATATCGAAACATGCGTATGTAGCATGCTTCATAAGCCGGGCGAAAAAGATTAACTTGCCTTTGTTAAACTTTTATCATATGCATTAATTTTATAATATTCACGTGCTATGAGCCATCAACAAAAGGTTGATAGGGTTAAACAAAACATTTCGGTTATTGGGTGTACTTGATACGTTGTTGTCCCCTTCGGATTAACTGGCGCTCACAGTTTATCCGAAGGGGACAACAATGAATGTACGAAAATTTAGTTGTTGACTGTTAGTTTTTATAGATGGTAATATATCAATGAAATTCATTATTTAAATATTGTAGTAGGGCTGGCATTGCTGGCCACGGTTAGGAAATCCATAATCCATCTCGGGTCATGGATTATTTTTTTGCTCAAAAAGATAATATGTTGGAAAGGATATAAAACAATGCAAAACGAATTATTTGAAAAAACACCGATTCCCAAGGCTTATATGAAGATGGCGCTGCCTGTTGTTATGGGTATGGTAGTTACACTTATTTATAATCTTGTGGATACTTATTTTATAGCGCTGACGGGGAATACGGATCTTATTGCAGGAGTGTCTTTGTGCGCACCTTTATTTACGCTTCTTTTAGCGATCGGAGATATATTCGGAATAGGCGGAAGCTCTGTGGTTTCAAGAGTTCTTGGATCACATGACAGGGAAGGCGCCAGGAGTAAGAGTACGTTTTGTATATATACCTCTGTTATCACAGGTATTATTTTTACTATACTTATGCTGGTATTTAAAAAGCAGGTAGTTATGCTGCTTGGAGCTACTGATAATACTTATGATTATGCGCAGCAGTACTATACATGGCTTATTCTTGCGTCAACTTTTGTCATCTTTTCACTGGTTCCTTCTAATCTGTTAAGAGCAGAAGGTAAGGCTATGGAATCCATGATAGGATCTGTTATTGGAACTGTTGTTAATATAATCCTTGATCCTATCTTCATCTTTGGACTTGGACTTGGCGCTGCTGGTGCGGCTATGGCAACTGCTATAGGTTATGTTGTCACCTCAGTATTTTTTGTCATAATCATTGTCCAAAAGAGTGATGTGCTCTCTATAGATCCGAAAGGCCTTAGCTTTGACGCTCAGACATTCTCTGGAGTTCTGGCTATAGGACTTCCTTCAAGTATTACGAATCTGATGCAGACAGTTGGTATTACCCTCACCAATAGATACCTGCAACCTTACGGCGATGACAATATCGCCATTATGGGTATCGTCCTTAAGATCGTTAACATTGCTGTACTCGTTATCGTGGGTCTTGCTTTTGGCGGTCAGCCTCTTATCGGATACTGCTATGGAGCAAAGCTTAAGGACAGGCTTAAGAAGATCGTGGGATTTGGAATGGCTATTACAGGCGGAACCGGACTTGTAGCACTTTTTATTCTTTCTCTTTTTTCCAAAGTGATTCTTGGAAGATTTCTGACTGATCCTGATATGATAGATATGGGGGCAAGGATGCTTATATTCCAGCTTCTTGGAATGCCGCTCATGGGGATATGTCTTATAGTTATCTGCACATTTCAGGCAACAGGCAAGGCGATAGGTGCGTTTATCTTATCATCCTGCAGGCAGGGTGTTGTATTCTTGCCAGCTCTGATAATTCTATCTGTAACGGCAGGTCTTAATGGTGTTATTGCAGCGCAGGTTACAGCTGATATTATCACTACAGTTGTTGCCTTTTGGCTGTTTAGGGTCTTTCTTTGGAGAGAAATTGTGTGAGTAGCAGTAATATATAATTATTGAA
>OCTW011555932.1_pt1 | contig 12957 bp, 8 predicted proteins | sample 1539671 | NCBI WGS metagenome assembly OCTW01 (sample SAMN02144230, study PRJEB22623) | gut metagenome | biome: sheep rumen | host: Ovis aries | place: New Zealand | reverse complement strand
TTCACGGCGCTCAGCACCACACCGACCACAACGCCGATACGCAGTTCTTTCCACATAATCCGCATCCAGTCGTCCAGCTCCACCTCGCCGGTGGCAAGGCCGCGGATGATCAGGGTGGCCGCCTGGGAGCCGCAGTTTCCGCCGGTGCCCATGAGCATCGGCATATAGGTGACCAGTGCAATCATGGAGGACAGCGCATTCTCGAAATTCGTGACAATCATGCCCGTGAAAATGTAGGCGATCATCAGCACCAGCAGCCACGGCAGACGGTTTTTCGCATGCTGGATCACCGAAATGTCCAGATAATCACTGTCGGAATTATCCAGGTCGATGACACCGTTCATTCGCTCGATGTCCTCGGTGGCCTCATCTTCCATGACGTCCAGAATATCGTCTACGGTGATGATGCCCACCAGCCGGTATTCCTTGTCCACCACCGGAATGGCGATCAGGTCGTATTTCTGGAAGTCGTCGGAGACTTCTTCCTGGTCGGTATCCACATATTCACACACAAATTCCGTGCGCATGACTTCGTTGATTTTCGTATCGGAATTGGTGACCACCAGAGTGCTCAGAGGCACAATGCCGATCAGCTTCCAGGCATTATCCCGCACATAGCAGGTGTAAATGGTCTCCGCATCAGTGCCCACTTCCTTGATGTGCTCCATGGCTTCCCGCACCGTCCAGTCCTTCTTCAGACTGACGAACTCCGGGGTCATCAGGCTTCCCGCACTGTTGTCGGGATAATTCAAGAATGTATTGATCAGGTGGCGTTCGCTGCGGGGCGTCTTCTCCAGAATGCGATTCACCAGATTGGCCGGCAGCTCTTCCAGAATGTCGATCTTGTCGTCGAAATCCAGCTCATCCACAATGAACTGCGTTTCCTTGTCGGTGATCTCGCTGACGATATCCACCTGTCCGTCGGAGGACATATAGGAGAACACATCTACCGAGACGTCCTTGGGCAAAAGGCGGAACAGGATGACGGTCATACGAAGGGAAGCCTCATCGGACACTTCCTCCAGCATCTCTGCAATATCCGCCGCATTATATTTCATCAGCTCGTCTCTGGCCATGAAATATTTCTTCTGTTCGAGATATTCCAGGATCAGATCGGTGGACTGCTTCAGCAGTTCATCTCTGTTCCATTCTGCGTTTTCCATATCTGACCCTCCTAATTTTTTCTGACGTACTATTATACCGCGGGTAAGCGGCGGTTTCAATCGGCACCTTTATATGACGTTAAGAAATCCTTAATGCGAACGACTATTTCGTTAACCTTTTGTCAAGGCAGAAAATTTAACAAATTAAAGCGTAATTTATTATTATGATAAGACAACTTTATATATTTTCGGCCGATAATCCTTTTTCTGACGAGTCAAAATGTTGACAAAAACGGGGTCTGTGGTATATTCGTAACTGTCGGAAGGGTCTGTGAGAACCCTTCCCCGGAACAACTACAATCAACAGAAATCGGTTTATTTTGTGAGAAGAGGAGATCGAAATGGCTAAGATTGTTGACAAGTACATTGACTACGTGAAGACGAAGTACGCTCATGAGCCGGAATTCATCCAGACAGTAGATGAAGTTCTGAATTCCATCGAGCCGGTTATGCAGGCTCATCCGGAATATGAGAAGTCCGGTCTGCTGTGGAGACTGATCGAACCGGAGAGAACGATCAGCTTCCGTGTACCTTGGGTGGACGACAACGGTGAAGTTCATGTAAACACCGGTTACAGAGTTGAATTCAACTCCGCACTGGGTCCTTACAAGGGCGGTCTGAGATTCGCTCCGAACGTTTACTCCGGCATCCTGAAGTTCCTCGGTTTCGAGCAGATCTTCAAGAACTCCCTGACAGGCCTGCCGATCGGCGGCGGCAAGGGCGGCGCAGACTTCGATCCGAACGGAAAGTCCGATGCAGAGATCATGAGATTCTGCCAGGCTTTCATCAATGAACTGTACAGATATCTGGGACCGAACGTTGACGTTCCGGCCGGCGACCTGGGTGTAGGCGGCAGAGAGATCGGCTTCATGATGGGTCAGTACAAGAAGCTGACGAGACAGTATGACGGTACATGGACCGGTAAGGGAACCGAGAACGGCGGTCTGGCAGGAAGAACAGAAGCGACCGGCTACGGCATCGTATTCTATGCGAGAGAAATGCTGAAGCACTTCGGTGAAGAGCTGAAGGGCAAGACGGTTGTCATCTCCGGTTTCGGCAACGTTGCCTGGGGTACAGCACAGAAGCTGGACGAGATGGGTGCGAAGGTTATCGCATTCTCCGGTCCGGACGGATACATCCTGGACGAGGACGGCGTAACAGGCGAGAAGGTTGATTACTTCCTGGAACTGAGAAGCTCCGGAAAGAACATCTGCAGCCCGTATGCCGAGAAGTTCCCGAATGCGAAGTTCGTTGCAGGCAAGAAGCCTTGGGAAGTGAAGGCTGACCTGTACATTCCGTGCGCAATGCAGAACGATATCCACCTGGAAGATGCGAAGAACATGGTTGCCAACGGCTGCAAGTACCTGTGCGAAGGTGCGAACATGCCGACAACAGAAGATGCGATCGCATACCTGCAGGAGCATGACGTTGTCATCGGACCTTCCAAGGCTGCGAACGCCGGCGGTGTAGCCTGCTCCTGCCTGGAAATGAGCCAGAACGCAGAACACATCCTGTTCTCCAAGGAAGACGTTTATGTACAGCTGGAAGGCATCATGGTCAACATCTTCAAGCTGTGCGCTGACGCCTGCGAAAAGTACAACCTGGGCTTCGATCTGATCGCCGGTGCGAACATCGCCGGATTCGAAAGAGTTGCGAAAGCAATGATGCTCCAGGGCATTGTATAGTCTCCTACTTCAGATTAAACTGAACCTATAGAGAATACCCGGGGAAATGACGAATCATTTCCCCGGGTATCTTTTTTTAACTTTTCAGTGTGGAAAGCACCATGGATTTTTCACCGATTACACGCAATGCCGGCGGAAACAGTGCTAAAATAGAGGTGATGGATAACGGGAGACAATACAGGAGGGGTACGAACGTGAGTACAGGATTGATTTTCGAAGGAGGCGGCATGCGGGGCGTTTTCAGCGCCGGCGTAATTGACTTCCTGCTGGAGAAGGATGTCCGTCCGGACATCGTCTACGGGGTTTCTGCCGGCGCCTCCGGCGCAGCCAGCTTTGTATGCGGCCAGAAAGGCCGGGCCGCTGCCACCATGATCGATTATCTGGATGATCCCCATTTCATGGGCATGAAGAGTCTGCGGAAAACCGGGAACTACTTCAACACCGACTTTCTGTACCACCAGATTCCGGAGAAACTGAACCCCATCGACCAGAAGGGCTTCGAGGAACGGGGCATCCGCCTGAAAATTGCGGTCACGAACTGCATCACCGGTGAGGCGGAATACCCGGAGATTCACCATATGATCGAGGACATGGACCTCTTCCGGGCTTCCAGTTCCCTTCCCCTGCTGGCACAGATGGTTCCGCTGAACGGATATGTGTATCTGGACGGAGGCATCGCCGATTCCGTCCCGGTCCGGAAATCCGAAGAAGACGGCAACGAGAAGAACATCGTTGTTCTGACCCGCTCGCTGGGCTACCGGAAGAAGCAGGAATATGCGATTCTTCCGATGATCCGGGCGAAATACCGCCGTTACCCGAAGCTGATCGAGGCCCTGGAGCGCCGGCCCCGGGTGTACAACGAAACGCTGGAGTATATTCAGTCCGGCATGGAGAAGGGCTCCATCTTCGTCATTGCCCCGATGGGCCCTCTGGGAATCCACCGGACAGAATCCGACCGCTCCAAACTGGTGAAGGCCTATCACGAGGGATATTATGTGGCAGAAGGTCTGTACGACCGGCTGATGCACTTCCTGGAATCATAGAACAGCCCCGGCCCGTGGCCGGGGCTGCAGTTTTTCTCTCCCGTTTCTGCAGGAAACCGGATTTTCCGCGGCCTATATCTGCACGTATACACCGGCAGAGAACAGATACAGCCCCGCCTCGTGAACCGGGAGGCCGAAGCCCTGCTCCAGCGCCTTCCGGTAGGTTTCCACCTGTGTCCGGTACGTCTCCCTGAGCCGGTTCTCCTCTTCTTCTAACGGTTTCTTCCGGTCAATCCAGTTGGTCTTATAATCCAGCAGGACGAAGCCGTCCGCTTCTTCGAAGTAACAGTCGATGATTCCCTGCACGATGGTATCCTCCCCGTCCCGGGTCATCCGGAGATTGAAAGTCTGTTCTCTCCAGAGTCTGCCCCGGGCCGCCGCATCGGCCGCCCGCCGGCCCACCGGGGTTTCGAAAAAGCGCAGGATCTTCCCCGGGTCCACACTGTCGATTTCCTCCTGCCGGAAGATGCCGTCGGAAACCATGGCTGAGGCCGCATTCTTCAGATACGGCAGCCCTTCCTTTTCGGCCCGGACGAAGTCGATCCTCTCCATAATACCGTGGTAAATGGTTCCCCGCTCCGCATAGGTCAGCCGGCGGACGCCGCTCATGAAATTCGGCGTCGTGAAGTGAATCGACCGTACGGCCGGTTCTTCTCCGGTGTCCCCGGATTCCGCCGCCCGGGCGCTCTGGTTCAGTGCGCTGACAGAGTATTTGGAACGGACTCTTCGAGCATCCATGAAGGGATATCGGTATTCCAGACGACGGGCCGCCTCTTCCGGTGAACAGCGGGGTTCATCCGGCAGGAACAGGGTTTCATCCCGGTCCGGATCCCCTGCCCGCCAGGCCAGATCCGGGGCTCTCAGTTTCTCTTCCGGTACCACTTCCGTTTCCGGCAGATCCTGCAGAAGACCGAGATAAGTCAGGTCGGACGTGTCACCGGCTTGCTTTTTGTCCAAAAACTCCGCCGCATCCTTCACGACGCCGGTCATGAACAGCAGATCCCGGGCACGGGTCAGGGCCACATACAGTATACGGATGTTCTCCTCCACTTCTTCCTGCCGCACCTTCATGCTGATAATGCTCTGGGTCAGGGTCCGGCGGCTGAAATGCCGGGACGGGTCTTCCAGGCTCAGACCCAGCCCGATGTCTTTGTGAAAGTTCACCTTCCCCCCGGACCCGGAATAGCGGAGCCGGCTCCCCATCCCCGCCACAATGACCATCGGAAACTCCAGTCCCTTGGACTTATGGATCGTCATCAGCCGGACCACATCGTCGTTTTCTCCCAGCAGTTTCGCCTGGCCGGTGTGGATCATGCGCTGCTTCACCGTATCGATATACCGGATGAATCCGAAGAGGGAACTCTGACCGTCCCGGGTGAACTGGCCGGCCCGCTCCGCCAGAATCCGGAGATTCGCCTGACGCAGTTCTCCTTCCGGCATGGCTCCCGCCATCATGTAGCAGCCGCTTTCCTGAAGCAGCCGCCAGACGAAATCCGGAAGCGGCAGGGCCAGGGCCAGGGACCGCCAGCGGTCCAGCCGCTCCAGCACACTGCGGCACCGGGCACTCTCCCGGGCCTGCTCCATGAACGCCTCCACATAGGATCCCTCCGGATGGGCTTTCCGGATCGCCGCCAGCTCGTCAACGGTAAATCCGAAGATATCCGACCGGAGCACGCTGAGAAACGGCACGTCCCGGTAACGGTTGTCCACAATCCGCAGAAGATTCATGAAAACACTCACCTCAATCCGGTCGAAAAACCCCAGATTATCGTCCAGATAGAGCGGGATACCCTGCTCTTTCATGATGTCCCGGTACTCCTGGGCGTGGGAAACCACGGACCGCATCAGGACCACAATATCCCGGTAGCGCAGGGTTTTCACTTCCCCAGCCTTCGTGTCATAGTACGGCTTTCCCACATTTTCACGAATGAGCCTGCAGACTTCCAGTGCCTCCAGGGCATCTTTCTTCATGCGCCGAATTTCTTCGTCGGCCTCCTCGGCGGAAGACTGATCGACGAGGCAGAGCCGGGGTGCGTAGTTGTACGCCCCTTCATAGGGTATCCCGGCATAAAGCATGGCACGCTCATCGTATCCCTCCATGATCGGCCGGAAAATCCGGTTTACGCAGTCCAGAATCCCCGGTTTGCTGCGGAAGTTCCGGTTCAGATCGATCTTTCCGCACACTGCGCCCGGCGCATTCTCCCCGGCGGCATACTCCTGATACTTCCTCCGGAAGATCTCCGGCTCCGCCAGACGGAACTTGTAGATACTCTGTTTGATGTCCCCCACCATGAACAGATTGTCCGGACGACAAAAAGTACCGATGATGGCTTCCTGAAGCACGCTGGTATCCTGGTATTCATCGATGAAGACGGCCCGGAATTTCTTCCGGTAGTAGTCCGCCGCTTCCGGATCACTCAGAATGTCCAGACAGAAATGCTCGATATCATTGAAATCCAACATGCTCCGCTCATTCTTCTTGTCCCGGAAGATGGTGTCGAAACGGCGCAGCAGTTTTCCCAGAACCCGGGCCTGACCGCTCACGGCCGTAAGTTCCCGGAACATCTGCTCCGGTTCTTCGGCGAAGAACTGTTCCCGGATCTTCTTCAAACGGTCCTTCGCATTCTTCAGCATCGGCTGCACCTGATTCTTCACCAGATTCCAGCCTTCCGATTCGTCTTTCTTCGCCCGCATCTGATCCCATTTCATTGCGCAGGCAGATCGCGCGGCATCCGCCCAGTGGTCACCCTTCTCCCCGGCGCTGTTTTCCAGCGCTGCCAGCGGGCCGTCCAGTTTCCCGGCCAGACCGTTCAGCCCTTCCTCCAGAAGGATTTCCCTCGCTTTCCGGGTCAGATCCCGGGCCCGACGGAGCTCTGCCTCCACCCCTTCCCTGAGCAGCAGCATCGCCTCAGTATTCCGGTATCCCTCTCCCAGGGACAGTTCCCCGATTTTCTCCTCCAGCGTGCCGAAGGGATCAGGCAGCGCCTGGATCTGACTGTACACATCCTTCAGGATGGATCGGACGCTGTCATCGTCCTTTTCGCCGCTGTACCGGTCCATGAACCGGAGAAAATCCGGATCACCCTCTTCATAGCAGGCATCCAGCAGTTCGTCCAGCGCTTCCTCCCGCAGGATCGTGCTCCGGTCTTCATCCAAGATCCGAAAGGAAGGCTCCAGATCCGTCAGGTAAAAAAAACGCCGGATCACCTCCATGGCGAAAGCATGAAAAGTGCTGATATTGGCCCGGGGCAGAAGGTCCAGCTGCCGGCGCATGTCGGGATTCTCCCGGGCTTTCCCCTTCATGGCCCGCCGGATCTTCTCCCGCATTTCCGACGCCGCCGCATTGGTGAACGTCACAATCAGCATTTCGTCGATGGAATAGTTCTCCTCCGTGATCATCCGCGTAATGCGTTCCACCATGACAGCGGTCTTTCCGGATCCCGCCGCAGCGGAAACCAGAAGGCTCTTCCCCCGTTCATCGATTGCCCGCTGCTGCTGCTTCGTCCATCCCATAATCGTTCCTTTCTGTTCCCGCATCCGCCGTTCTCTCCGGCACCTTATACTATTAATTATATCAGAAAAATCCGAAGTGCGGCCAGCTTCCCGGGGTTGGAAGAGAATGCCCCACCTCACCTCCCTTTCTTCGTTCCCGGAAGTGTGATATGATTTCAGAAGCACTGAATGAAACACCGGGCGGCCTGCCCGGAAGACAGCATCCCCACCAGGGAGAAAGGACAGAGAGTATGAATAGAAAAAGACCTTCCATGATACTCATTATGGACGGATTCGGCATAAATCCCCAGGTAAGCGGAAATGCCATCGCTCAGGCGGACACCCCGCACCTGGACCGGATATTCGAACAATACCCCATGACCACCATTGACGCCTCCGGAGAACCGGTGGGGCTTCCGGCGGGACAGATGGGAAACTCCGAGGTCGGCCACATGAACATCGGCGCCGGCCGGATTATCTATCAGGATCTGACCCGGATCACCCGGGCGGCGGCGGACGGCAGCCTGTTCCGGAACCCGGTGCTTCTGGATGCCATGGAACAGGTGAAATCCCGCCACAGCCGCCTTCATCTCATGGGACTGCTCTCTGACGGCGGCGTGCACAGCCACATTGACCACCTTTTCGCCCTGATCGACATGGCGGCCAGAACGGGAATTGAAGATTTTTTTGTCCATGTCATCCTGGACGGCCGGGACGTTCCGCCCCGCTGCGGAGGGAAGTATATCCGCCGGCTGGAAGAGAAGCTGCAGGAAACAGGCTGCGGGCGCATCGCCACCGTCTCCGGCAGATACTACGCCATGGACCGGGATCAGCGCTGGGACCGGGTGGAGAAAGCCTATGACGCCATGACCTCCGGACTGGGAGCATGCGCCCGGACAGCGGAGGAGGCCCTGGAGCAGGCTTACAGCCGGGACGAAAACGACGAATTCGTGCTGCCGACGGTCATCTGCCCGGAAGGAAGTGAAGCGGGAACGATTAAGGACGGGGATGCCGTTATCATGTTCAACTTCCGGCCGGACCGGGCACGGGAAATCACCCGGGCGCTGGTGGATCCGGATTTCAGCGGATTCCGGAGGAAGAAGGAGATCCGGAACCTGAAGCACGTCTCCATGACGGAGTACGATGCACAGATGCCGAACACTGGGGTGGCCTTCCCGCCGGAGACGATCCGGAACACCCTGGGAGAATATCTGTCCTCCCTGGGGCTGAAACAGCTCCGGATCGCAGAGACGGAGAAATACGCTCACGTCACCTTCTTTTTCAACGGCGGCGTGGAAGAGCCGAATCCGGGAGAAGACCGGATTCTGGTTCCGTCCCCGAAGGTGGCAACCTACGACCTGCAGCCGGAAATGAGTGCGCCGGAGGTCACCGAAAAAGTGCTGGAGCAGATCGCAGAAGACAAATACGATGTGATCATCCTGAATTTCGCCAACGCCGATATGGTGGGACACACCGGCGTCATGGATGCCGCCGTGCGGGCTGTTGAAACCCTGGACAGCTGTGTATCCCGGATCGCAGACGCTGTGCTTAACCGGGGCGGCCAGATCCTTCTGACGGCCGATCACGGCAACGCCGACACCATGGCGGACGAAGCCGGGAATGTCATCACCTCCCATTCCACGAACCCGGTACCCCTGGTGCATATTTCCGCAGATCCGAAGCCGTTGAAGGCCGGTGGAAAGCTGGCGGATATCGCACCGACACTGCTGACCTTGATGGATCTTCCGGTGCCGGAAGAAATGACCGGAAACGTGCTGGTGGAGTGACAAAAAAAGAAAAGATCCCGGGCGGAAAATCACTTCCGTCCGGGCCTTTTTCTTTTTTGGATGGTTCCGCTATTCCGCATCTCCCAGGATTTCGTCCAGAATCGCCTCGTAGCGGTCGTAGTCATCCTCTTCATGGACACAGAACACGATTTTCATCGGATAATCCGTCACCCGGCTGTCCATCCAGTCCACTGTCGTTTCCACAGCGATGCGGGCAGCCGCATCCTTCGGGTAACCGAAGATCCCGGTGGAGATGCACGGAAATACAATGCTGTGCAGGTCGTTCTCCGCAGCCAGATCCAGGGAATTCCAGTAACAGTCCGCCAGCAGCCTGGCGTCCTCTTCACTGCCGGAATAGATCGGGCCGACCGTATGGATGATTTTCTTTGCCGGCAGGCGGAACCCGTCCGTGATTTTCGCTTTTCCGGTGCCGCACCCCCGCAGACTCCTGCAGGCTTCATCCAGTTCCGGCCCCGCCGCCTGATGAATCGCACCGTTGACGCCGCCCCCGTCCATCAGGGTGTTATTCGCCGCATTGACGATACAGTCTGCCGAAAGCTCTGTAATGTCCCCCAGAACCAGATCCACCGCACCGTCCGCCGTCACATCGCTGAAATCCTCCTCATCATCCGGATCGGAGAAGTCAATCCCCAGTTCCCGAAGATCCTCGTCGCTCAGATCCAGATCATCGATGCTGTTCATGAACTCTTCCACCGCATCCAGAATACTCTCCACAATATCCCGGGGCATAAGGAGCTGATTCCCCCAAGGATTAAATACAATGCCGGTCAGTCCTCCCTCCAGATTGGTGAAAAAATCCAGGAAATCCAGAATGCCGATCTGCGTGAGTTCGGCCCGCTCCCCCTTGTCCGCCTCTTCTTCCGAAGTAAATGCCGGAATCCATTCATCCTCCCCGTCTCCCGTCAGACTCTGATACGCAACCTGACACCGGGCGGCATCTTCCGTCTCTTCCGGCGCCTGCACATCCCCCGGCGCCTGCACATCTTCCCGTACGAGCATCGGCACCAGCAGCTCGCCGCCGGACAATCCCCGAAGAATCAGGGCATTCGTGAACTCATTGAGTCTGTCCTCCGAAAAATCCGTCTGCAGCCCCATCAAGATCCGCTCCAGCTCCCGGTTTTCCGCCAACTTTCTATGATCGAACTGATTCATGATACCTCCTGTCCCTGTTTTCCTCCATACCGGAACCCCTTCCGGTTTAGTATACTTCTGCGTAGTGGTAACCTTCGAAGGCCAGCCCCTGCTCTTCCACGAACCGCCTCATTCGTTCTTCCTCTTCCAGGGGCACACTCCAGCTGATTCCGCAGCTCACCGAAATAGAACGGGGCACCGGAATCACCCGGCCGGGCATATCATGAGAATGACATGCCTTTTCGAAAGCCATCGCATCCGTTGTGTTATCGAATGTCACAATCAGTTTCTTTACTTTCTGTCTCACCGTACTTCTCCCTCGTCTTTCCAAAAAAACCGGCTCCCGGAATCCCGGAAGCCGGTCCGTCATCTTTCTCCCTATACCAGGAACTTAGATTCTGACGACCTTGGAAGCCGCATTCATTGTCTCAACAATCTCGTACATGTTGGAAATGATGCCCGCCTGAATCTTCTCTTTCAAGCCGAAATGACCGGCGCACACGCCGCATGTCATGATCTGTACGCCCTCTTCTTCCATGGCCTGAAGATCTTCCAGGACCGGGGAGCCTTCTGCCGTCAGCTTCGCACCGGTATTGAAGAACAGGATCTTCTCCGGCAGAACGTCCGCACTTCTCAGCGCATACATGAACGTTTTCATCAGCTGAGCGCCCAGCTCGTCATCGCCCTGTCCCATAACCTCTGTGCCGATGGCGTATACCAGGCCCGCTCCGGTGTTGCTGCATGCATCCACAACTTCCTGTGCCGCCGCACCGGCAGCACCTTCAATGGCACCGGCATCTGCATGGAACGTAACCGTGTAGTGGTTCTCTCCGATGGTCGCTTCTGCAGCAGTAACCCCCAGGCTGGAGGCAAGTCGTTTCAGATTCTCCACGGAAGTGGTGTTATCCACATGAACTTCCACCTCGGCAGGTTCCGTCAGCGCCGTAACCGCCTTCTTCGCCATGACAACAGGAATCGGGCAGACCTTGCCCATTGCGTCTACTACTTTCTTCTCCATATGATTACCTCCTACTAAGTCTCTGATTATATGTCAGATGTTCTTGTCTGTCTCTGACTAAAGTCTTACCTGCTATCCCATTCTAAGGCTTCTGCTATTCCCGGGATGCAGCGGACCCGTCACCCATTATATCACTGATCGCACGCACCGCATATTCCACTTCTTCCTCGGTTGTCGTATGACCGAAGGCGAAGCGCACCGTTCCTTCCGGGAAGGTGCCCAGGGTCTGGTGGGCCAGCGGCGCACAGTGCAGCGCACAGCGGGTCATGATGCCGTAATCGGAATCCAGCAGGAAGGACACATCCGCATTGTCGATTCCCTGGAAATCCAGGGAAACCACCGGAACTCTTCCCTCCGAGGTCGGCAGGCCGATCACCCGTACCCCCGGGATCTTCGTCACGCCGCCGATGAACTGATCCACCCGGGCATTTTCCAGCTCCCGGATCTTCTCAATACCAGTTTCCTTCAGATACTTGAGCGCCGCATGCAGTCCGACAATCCCCGGCAGATTCAGGGTGCCCGCCTCGAACTTATCCGGCATGAAGTCCGGCATCGTCAGAAGATGGGATGCGCTTCCTGTACCACCCAGGATCACCGGGTCCATCGCCTGCGCCATCTCGTCCGTCAGCAGCATGGCGCCGATTCCCTGCGGCCCCAGCAGTCCCTTGTGTCCCGTGACACAGAGGGCAGCCAGTCCGAGTTTCGTGAAATCAATCGGAATAATGCCCGCACTCTGAGCGGAGTCAATGACATACGGCACATTTCTCTCATGACAGATCCGGCTCACAGTCTCCACGTCCAGGATCGTGCCGCACACATTGGACGCATGGGTCGTCACCACCAGCTTCGTGTTCTCCCGGAAGCATTTCTCCAGTTCTTCCGGAATAATCTGCCCTTCCGGGGTGCACGGCGCAATGCTGACTGCGCAGCCCGCCGCTTCCATCGCCTTGACCGGCCGTGCCACCGCATTGTGTTCCATGGAGCTCATGATAACGTGGTCCCCCGGTTTCAGAAAACCGCGGATCACATAGTTCAGGCTGTAGGTGACACTGGGGGTGAACACCACATTCTTCGGCTCCGGAAAATGAAACAGTTCACAAAGCTGCTGACGGGTCTCATAGATCACTTCCCCCATCTGATACGCTGTCTCATATCCGCCTCGTCCCACATTGCATCCCACATGGATGATGAAATCACTCATCGCCTCGCCGACGCCCGGCGCCTTCGGATACGATGTACTTCCGTTGTCCAGGTAAACCTTTCTCATATCCAACTCCTGCCTTATTCATTTTTGAAATAGTGCAGCGCAAAACTCCGGAATTTCTCCGCTGTCGGAGAAAGGGAGACATCCTTGCTGCTGATTACATAAAACTTTCTCTGCAGGCTGACATCCGACAGCCGGAACAGCAGACACTTCTCGGCTCTGACACTCCTGGAAGCCAGGTGAGAGACGACAGAAACCCCCAGTCCGGCGGAAACGCAGGCCATAATTGCATCCAGACTGTTGACCACCGCCACAGATTCCAGATGCTTTCCGATCACTTTCGTCGCCTTTTCCTCAAAGGTCATCCGCGTGGCGGAACCCTCTTCTCTCCAGATGAACGGTTCCCCGGCGAT
>OCTW011300913.1_pt1 | contig 12958 bp, 11 predicted proteins | sample 1539671 | NCBI WGS metagenome assembly OCTW01 (sample SAMN02144230, study PRJEB22623) | gut metagenome | biome: sheep rumen | host: Ovis aries | place: New Zealand | reverse complement strand
TTCCCCCGATGTTGGTACAATGGTGCCAACAATCTGACGAACCATCGTGGCCTTGTCTCCACTTGGTTCATAATCACCCAGTCAAAGAACCTTTTCCATTTCGGATTGTTCTTAAACCTCTCTCTGATGGCTTCGTTATTCATCCCATTTCATATTTATGACCACAAAAGTACGAATAATTTTGCATAATTCCAAATCTTTCCTTAATTTATGATTCAAATAGCTGTTTCCATTGTTCAGTGATATTGTCGATGTCGAATCGTTTAGCTATTTCCAATGCCTCTTTTGACTTAGCTTGCCAGTCAAGATGCGTTGCGTCTTCCAGTCTTTGTGCCAGCTCTTCAATATTCCCATTCTTGAAGTATAGTGCAAAATCACCCATAATTTCCTTGCTAGTTGGCAAATCAGATGAAACAATTGGCAATCCATGCGCCATCGCCTCTACCAAAACCAGCCCAAAGCCTTCCCATCTAGAACTTAAAACATAGACTTGTGCGTTAGAATAGTACTTCTGTACATCGTTCGTGAAATGGTGGATAAATACATTATTCTCTAAATGATATTTAATAATAAGCGATTTGTATAGCTTTTCTTCAACACCCTCTCCTACAATGTCCAGCTTCCATTTGCTATTCTTTTTCGAAAAGATGTTGAAAGCTTCGATTAATAGATCAAACCCTTTGTGTTGACGGGAAAACCTGCCAACTGCAAGGAATCTTTTGGTGTTTCCTTTGGATGGACTTCCTGGCAGAAGTGTCAATGGATTATAGATGACTTTCGGCATAAACCTGCTATCATACGAATGATATTTATGGGCATCATCTTGGCATAGTACTACCACATCGTCCAATTTCTGAAATTGATAAACATAATGCCGTTTTCTCTCCGCACCTATAAAGTAATGCGAATTCTCTCCAAAGATAGCTTCGAAGGAGTTGTGAATCCACCCGATGAGTTTTGTGTGTGGCAGAAAAGGTCTTAGCGTCGCTAATCTTGCAGCTAATGGCGCATGCACCCCGATAATGACATCGTACTGACCTTGTTGCAGTTCTGCCAATAATGCATGTCTTAATTCTGACGGATAGGAACTTCTCGCGTATAAATCCGAACTCCATTCGTTTTGTGGCTGAAGCTTCAGATAGATGCCACTATAGATTCTGCAAATCTTCTTTTTGAGTTTGCTGACGGTTGGGTAAGCAAAGAATCTGTAATAGATATTTGCTTCATTGAGGTTATATAAGGAGGTGTCTTCTTGTTCTTGTCGATCAAAGGTTATGATGGTAACATCATAATCCTTTGACAGTTGTTTTGCAACAACAGCAGTAACGCGTTGTACGCCTCCAATACCGAATATACTGTCAACCAAGAAACAAATTCTTTTTCTCATCCAAATACTTCCTTTATTACAATTCTCATTTGATTCTCCCATGAAAGATCCATAATAGAATCTCTGATTTCTTGAGGAGACATGGGCTGTTTCCGATAGAAGTCAATGAGATGATTGATATTAATAGCCGATTCGTCTGCAGGTACCTTAAGAACGTAAGGCTTTTGATCGAAATCACTATCTGTTTCGGAATAGACAAATGGAATGCCTCTGGCAGCATATTCCCTGTTTTTAAGTGTTTTGATCTTCTGTATACCAACACGATGCCTTCCTAAACTTCCTATTCCGAAGTCGCATTTGTCAAAAAGTTTATCTAATTCTTTTCCATGTTTTTTTCCATAAAGAATAACATAATCCTCCATATGGTGGTTTGAGATGATTTCCTTAAAAGCTGTTTCTCCCTCTTCTGAGAAAAAATAACCAACAACATGGAATCGCACGATACAATCCCGTGGTTGTGAATAATAAATGGCCAACCCTTTTATCAATCGGTCAAATCCGTGCCACCTGTGTATTTCTGCTACACCAATTAGATTAAGTTCTTTTGAAGTGTCATTAATAGTAGTTTTGACTTTAACACTGTTAAAATTGATACCATTGGAAATACGTATCGTCCGTTGCCCGAATATCTGCTCATAATCAGAGAAAGTAACAATAGCATCCAGATGTTTTGCTAATTGGTTTCTGAAGATTCTGTCTTGGAAAATTTGTCTGTTCATACCCTGCGTTTCATATTCTGAGTCGTAGGGATAGGTGGGTATTTCCATGACGACCTTCATACCTGCCTTTTTCATCTGTTTTACCATTCTGATGGTAAAAGGATTAGCATTATGGTTTGAGCGTATATAAACAAATTCGATGCCAGTACTTATGGCATATTGGGTAATCGAAAAAAACTCTGTTCTTTTCCGGATTTTGCTCATTATTCCATTTCCATAGTCAGCAATAACATGATCGTCAACCATTCTCTTCTTGTTACGACTTTCATCCATATAGCCAAGATGAGGTTCCCATCCACAGGCCTTCAATGCAGCAACCTGATACGCGATTTTTTTGCTAATCCCATTGTTAGGATCAAATCCGTGGAATATAAGGAAGAGAAGTTTTCTCATCGAATTATAAATCTAAATTGTGTGCTAAGTTAGTGATAAATTCAGAATCTGCCAAATTTATAGATGTTTTTTTGCATTTTTCAAATTAAATTTGTATTTTTGCATTCTATAAGATGCAGAATTCTTCCATGAAGGATAAAAAATACAAAATCGTCTATTGTACACCAGCCTTATATTCAGCTGGTGGAACTGAACGCGTGATATCTGTCAAGGCAAACTATTTTGCAGAATATTTGGGGTATGATGTGACGATTATTGTGACGGAAGGGAATGGAGGTAATTCTTTTTTCCCTCTTTCCGAGAGAGTTAAGGTTATCAATCTGGGGCTGGGATTTGAAGACTTATGGAATAAACCTTTTCTGAAGAAGATATTTTTGTATATAAAGAAACAACGAAAATACAAAAAACTTCTATCCCAAGAATTGCCGAAAATCCGCCCCGATATTGTCATCACTACTTTACGCAGGGAAATTAATTTTATTAATGATATAAAAGATGGTAGTCGTAAGATAGGAGAACTACACTTAAGTAGGATAAATTATCGGGGGGTTGACGATCGTGAGTCGAATATCATAAAAAAGATATTCTCTAAGTGCTGGAAAAGAGATGTTATTTCAAGCCTCCAGCGACTTGATAAATTCGTGGTTCTTAATGAGAATGCAGTATTGGAGTGGCCTGAGTTGCATAATCTGACGATGATTCCAGATCCTTTACCATTGAGTTTGCATGCAAAGAGTGATTTAAAATCAAAACGGATTGTTACGATAGGAAGGTATTCTTATGAAAAAGGATATGATTGTCTGTTAAAAATCTGGTCTATTGTTGAGAAGAAATGTCCAGATTGGCAATTGAATGTATATGCAATGGGAGATCCTACGCCATACGTTAAACTGATGGACGAACTTTCTATTGATAAGCGAAGATGTCATCTAAATAGTAGCCTGGTGGATGTTGAAAGTGAATACTTAAGGAGCTCCATCTTGGTTCAACCTTCTCGAACAGAAGGTTTTGGACTCGTATTAGTTGAGGCCATGGCATGTGGCTTGCCTGTTGTTTCTTTTGATTGTGAAAACGGCCCACGGTCTCTGATTACAGACGGAGAAAATGGCTTCCTTATTCCTGCTTATGATGTGGATTTGTTTTCTGAACGTCTTATCCAATTGATCAACGAAGAACAGCTTAGAGTAAGAATGGGAGAAAGTGGGCTTTTGAAATCCCAACAATATCATATAAGTAAGATATCTCAACAATGGGTAAAATTGTTTGATGATTTAATGGGATGAAATACGATGTGACCATAGGCATTCCTGTATATAAGGCAGAACCTTATATTCGTAAGACGATGGGATCCGCCTTGTCACAAACATACCCCTCCATTGAGTTTCTGGTCATTGATGATGGTGGAGGTGATGAATCCATCAATATCATCAAAGATTTAATATCATCTCATCCTCGGGGAGCTGATATTCGGATAATTAGTCATGCTACGAATCAAGGAGTTTCAGCATCCCGCAATCATATTATTGATGAAGCTTGGGGTGATTATCTTTATTTTTTGGATGCAGACGACTTGGTGTCAGAGAATGCAATAGCTTTAATGATGAAGAATATTTCTGATTATGATGCTGAAATAGTCTTTGGATCTTATGAAAGAATTGAAGTGGATGGGAGACAAACAGTCTATCAGTATGACTCCCTGCATTTATTTGGTCAGGATGCATTGGCTAACTTTGCTTATCGGAAATATGCAGGCATTCAAGCCTCAGCTTGTAATTTTCTGGTGAAGACCTCCCTTCTCCGTAATAATCATCTACGTTTTATTGATTCGGATTATTGGGAAGATCTGGTGTTTACGTTTGATTTGGTGACTTATGTATCCCGTGCCGTCCTGTTACCCGATACAACCTATTATTATATATGTAGGAGTAACTCTCTTTCTCATTATCAGGAGCGGAATTCCATTGAAAGAGAAGAAATCCTCCGTAATGCTCATACTATTGATCATCTAAAGAAAACTTCTTCTTTGTTTCTAAATAAGGCTTATTTCCCTAACCGTTGTCTCAATATTGTCTTGACGGATTTTTATATTGCTTGCAACATCATAAAACGACAAAAGTCTATTGTTCCTCCTATCTCGAATAGTGAGATTAAATGTATGATGACTCATCCTGCCACTTTCCGTCAGATATGTTCTTTCAATCAGTCTCGACTTCAGAATTTACTTCTCTATCTATTGGGTAAACTCCCTTCTTCACTATGTGTTGCTGCCATCTGGATTCTAGGAAAAGCAAAAAAGTTGCTTTAATATTTGGATATGTCCGATATAATTGCTATATTTGCCACAGTTTATAGATATCATCATCGAATTCATGGCAAACTGGTACGACAAATATCTCTCGATTTACGGTAAACCGTTTAGTGAAGTTCCTCAAGAAATTATTGAGGAAACTCGTGAACGACTTGCTGCTTTGCAGAGTGATAACCCAATAGCATCTATTGTTGTGATAGGCTATAATGAAGAGACTCATTTGCAGGCATGTCTTTGGGCTATTAGCGAAATCAAATGCAAATATCCTGTAGAAATTATTGGTGTGGACAATGATTCGAAAGACCGCACAGCAGAAATTTACGAAAAGTCAGGCATACCTTATTATACAGAATATCAGCACTCATGTGGCTATGCCCGTCGTTGTGGGTTGCAGCATTCACGTGGAAAATATTATTTCGATGTGGATAGTGATACTATCTATCCTCCTATGTATTATGAGCTCATGTTGGAGCAGTTAATGAAACCTGGCGTAGTTGCAGTTTCTGCCACATGGAGTTATTTTCCAGATGCCAACCATGGTAAGTTGGGTTTAAGACTCTTTGAGATGTGTCGTGACTTGTTCTTGTGGATTCAACACTTTAACCGTCCAGAACTGAGTGTTCGCGGCCTGGTCTTTGCTTATAATGCAGACTATGGTCGTAAGGAAGAGTATCGAGTGGATATCATTCGTGGTGAAGACGGCTCTATGGCTTTGTCTTTGAAGAAATATGGCAAGATTAAGTTTGTTCGTGACCGTCGTTGTCGTGCCATTACGGGTTATGGTACTATTGGTAATCAATCTATGTGGCAGAGCTTTGTGCAGCATGTGAAGATTCAGAGTAAGGGTATCTCTCGTATCTTCTCCCCAAAAGATTACTATGAGGATAGTGAAGATAATTTAGTCAAATAGGATTGGTGCGATGAAATTACTATATATTGAAAATACATTGGCCATCCATGGTGGTATAGAACGCGTCTTAACCGATAAGTTGAATTGGCTTGTTGAATATGGAGGGTGTGAAGTCTGTTTGTTGCTAGCAAATCAAGGAAATCATCCCATCGTCTTTCCCTTAAATCCCAAAGTGGAATGTCATGATATCGGCATTATGTTCCATCAAATGTATCGATATTCTGTATGGAAACGTTATTGCGTGTATTTCCAACTTCGTAAATTGTTTCGGCAACGTATGACCGCTCATATACAGTCATTCTCTCCCAATGTTATTATATGTACAAGACTGGATTATATTTCTGATGTGATGAAAGTTCGGGGTGCCATTCCTGTTGTTTATGAGTCTCATCATTCCTTTTTAGCATATAAGTTTGAGAGATACAATTGGAAACAGAGAATTCAAATAAAGTTATGGCATCATGCTTTGAGAAAAACGCAGATGATTGTCTCTTTAACACATGGTGATGCATTGGAATGGAAAAAACTCAATCCACATGTGCGAGTTATTCCTAATGCTGTTCATCTGAATGATACTGGTAGATATAGTGATTGCCATTCTAAATCGGCCATTTTTGTAGGTCGTTATTCCTATCAGAAAGATATTCAATCGTTGTTAAAAATTTGGGAATTGGTTTCTCAACGACATCCAGATTGGCAACTACATATTTTTGGTGGATATGGTGATCAGACAAATAAATTTCAATCAATGATTCACAATATCAGGGAAAATATCGTCATTCATCATCCCACGTCTTCTATTTTCAAAGAATATATTAATTGCTCAATGCTTTTGATGACTTCTCGTTTCGAACCATTTGGACTGGTTCTCCCAGAGGCAATGAGTTGTGGATTGCCTGTTGTGTCATTTGATTGCCCTTATGGTCCGGCAGACATAATAATAGACAGAAAAGATGGTTTTTTGATAAAGGATAGGAGTATTGATGATTTTGTAGAAAAAGTATGTCAACTGATAGAGAATGAAGAGTTAAGATATAAAATGGGTAGAGTTGGCTTGATTAATTCAGATCGATATGATATAAATTGCATTATGCCACTTTGGAAAGAGCTGTTTGAACATGTTTGCTTAAATAAACTTAGTTGTGTTAATGAATAAACGAATAGTTTATATTGTCGGTGATTTGTCATATCCAAATGGAATGAGCCGTGTTTTAAGTCAGAAGGTTAACTATCTGGCAGAGAAAACGGATTATAAATTATTTGTAGTATTGACTGAGAATGCTTCAAAGCCGCATTACTATGAATTGTCTTCAAAAGTTGAATATGTTAATTTTGATATTAATTTTGAGATAATTCAGACAATGCCGCTTCTATTAAAACTATGGAATTATTATTGGAAAACACGTCTGTACAGGAGATTGTTAACCAACTATCTTATGCAAATTCATCCAGATATAACTGTATCTGTTTTGCGTAGAGAAATCAATTTTATTAATGATATCCCTGATGGAAGTAAAAAAATCGGTGAGATTCATTTTAATAGACAAAGTTATCGGGTATTTAATAAATCTTTTTTGCCATCTTTTGTAAATCGTTTTGTTACAAAGAAATGGAAAGAGAGTCTCGACAGACAGGTTCGCCGCCTTGACCAATTTGTGGTCTTGACAAATCAAGATGCACGAAATTGGGCCGGATTTGATAATGTGATGGTTATTCCAAATCCGATAGCCAAGTTCCCTAATGTTGTTTCTGATTGTACAAGGAAACATGCTATTGCTGTTGGTCGTTATACTTGGCAGAAAGGTTTTGATTTGCTTATCAGTTCTTGGAGGTATGTTTATGAAAAACATCCTGATTGGATTCTGGATATTTATGGTCCTGGTAATATGGATTCTTACCGAATACAGTCAGATAATGAAGGATTATCGTCTGTTGTCAAGTTCCATGAAGCGGATTCTGATATATTTGAACGTTATGCAGAAAGCAGTATCTTTATTTTGAGTTCTCGTTATGAAGGCTTGCCATTAGTATTGGGAGAGGCTATGGCTACGGGCCTTCCTGTTATTTCTTTCCGATGTCCGTGTGGGCCAGAGGATATGATTACTGATGGCGTAGATGGAATTCTTGTAGAGAATGGTAACCGAGAGAAATTGGCTGATGCTATTTGCTATTTAATAGAACATCTTGATCAAAGGAAGAAATACGGGATAGAAGGCAAAAAGAAAGCGATGCTCTACCATGAAGATTGTATAATGCAGACATGGATAGAATTGTTTGATAAACTATATTAAGAAAGAACTATGAGAATTGTTTATATTTTAAAGTCTTTAGCCATGACGGCAGGAGTAGAGCGTGTTATGGCTGACAAAATGAACTGGTTTGCAGAACATGGCTATGAGGTGATAATGGTTACTTATGAGCAAGGTCAGCATCCGCTTGCGTTTCCATTGCATCCTTCAATTCGGCTTGTTGATCTTAATACACGTTTCTTTATAATAGGGAAAATAGGCTTGTTAAAGCGTATTTCTATGTTTGTTAAATTGCGTAGATTATTTCGATCCCGTTTACAAGCATTATTAAATGAAGTCCAGCCTGATGTCATGGTGTCAACCACATATTCTATTAAGTTGATGGATATCATACTCTCAATAAAAACAAAGGCTTGTAGAATCGTAGAGTCGCACGTTGCTTGTTATTCAATAACAAAGACTCGTGATTTCAGGCATCGTCCAGTTCTTAGGCCTTTAGCATTTTTGTATGATAGGTGGATGCTTGGAAGGGTCGCTAAAGCAGACCAGATGGTTGTTCTCACTAACGGTGATGCCAATGATTGGCGTAAATATACATTTAATGTGGTGGTCATACCTAATCCAGTAACTTTATATCCAGAAATAATCTTGCCGCATGATGGAAGTTATCATAGAATTCTATGTGTAGGGCGTTTGCATGAACAGAAAGGCTTTGATATGTTGATTAATGCTTTTGCATTGATTGCCTGTCAATGTCTGGACTGGATAATCGATATTTATGGTGATGGACCTGATAAAACTATGTTGACGGAAAAAATACATCAATACAATCTCGATGGAAGAATAAAGATTAATCCTCCTACTTCAACAATCTATGATGAATATCAACGTAGTGACTTCTTTGTACTTTGTTCGAGGTACGAAGGCCTTCCTTTGGTGCTTAATGAAGCTATGTCATGTGGAATTCCATGTGTCGCATTCAAATGCAAATATGGACCAGAAGATGTAATAGAAGACCAGAAGACAGGTTTGTTAGTGAATAATGGAGATATACAGGACCTTGCTAATAAAATTCTTTGGATGATAAGGCATACAGATGACCGTCTTCGTATGGGGCGCAAGGCACGAGAGAGTGCTTCTCGTTATGAAAAGAGTGTTATTATGAGTCAGTGGATTGATTTGTTTGAAGATAATAGGAAGACAATGAATTAGTATATGAAAATCATTTGCATAATCAAGTCGCTTGCCTTGACAGCTGGTTTAGAGCGAGTAATAACTGACAAGATAAATTGGTTGGCAGATCAAGGCTATGAGGTGACGCTTTTAACTTATGAGCAAGGGCTCCATCCATTATCATTTCCTTTGCATCCGAACGTATATATTTGTGATCTTGATACACCCTTTTTTAGATTAGGTGCCTTCTCATTGTTTCGTAGATTTTTTAAATATCTAAATCTGAAATCAGTATTTGGTAAACGTTTGAAGTCGATTGTTGAAAGCATTCATCCTGATTTAGTTATTACTACTACCTATTCTTTAAAGGTTCTCGATGAAATAGTCACAGTATGCAAGCCCTCGCGATTAATTATTGAGTCACATGAGTCATGCTTTTCGGTAATTAAGGAGTATGATTATCAGTCGAATCCATTTTTGCGAATTATTGCTAAACTATATGATTTGCATTATTATCGGAATATCAATAGAGTTGATAGATTAGTTTCATTAACAGAAGGTGATGCTAACGAGTGGCGCAAGCATATTTCCTCCGATATAGAGATAATCCCTAATCCTTTGACATATTACCCTTTGACATTGGGCGACGAATCTGTGGATCGTCCTTTACGGATTATTTCTGCAGGACGTTTGGAAGAAGTGAAAGGTTTTGATATGTTGATCGATGCTTTTTCCCTAATATCTGATAAATGTCCTGAGTGGCGTGTTGATATTTTTGGTCAAGGTTCTTGTGAAAATAAGCTACGGATGCAAATCATATATAAAGGGCTGGAGGATCGTATTTTCATTAATCCTCCTACGGCAAAGATATTTGAAGAGTATTGTCAAAGTGATATCTATGTGTTAAGCTCTCGCCATGAAGGAATGGGAATGGCATTGATAGAAGCTATGTCTTGTAACATTCCTTGTATTGCTTTTGATTGCAAATATGGACCAGCAGAGATTATTTCTGATAAGGAAACAGGTTTGTTGGTTGAAGATGGAAATGTTAGGGAATTAGCCAAAACTATGCTTTGGTTGATTGATCATAAAGAAGAAAGACAACGAATAGGGAATGCTGCTCGCGAATCTGTTAAGAAGTTTAGAAAGGATATTATCATGCAAAAATGGGTAGAACTGTTTGAACGATTATGCATATGATAGCATGTTTAGATGTTTTTTTATCTTTCTTAAAGTGACATTAATATTCAGATAAAGGTTTGGCATTGTCTTAAACATAAAAGATGTTATTTGTTGTCTTATACTGTTTTTGAAGTATAAGTTGGAAGAAAGGTTTCTTAGATAGTTTAGGATTTCTTTTCTCTCAGTTGAATCCTTAATACTGTATGAGACAAGGCATATTAATAAGTTAAATGATGCGAATACATCGTTTTCTAATTTGAGCAAAGTTTGCGAAGTATGATTATTATATTCTCTTAGTTCCCAGGTCTTTGATATAACAATACAAAGGTCCTTTGCCTTCCTCAAGTTGAAAGAAGACGTGGTAGCCCCCAACCTCCTTATTCTATATTTATTAAGTAGCATGGATGTCTTTATGCATTTCCCAGCTTTCAAGTAACATTCATGAGTAAAAGGGACATCCTGATAGAAAACACCAGGTACGAATTGTATTTTTTCCTTAATCAGAAATTGTCTTCTATAGAGTGTCCGCCACACATAACACTCTTTTGGATTCAATTCTTCAAGGAATAACTCTTTACCAGTTCTTTCTCTAAAAAAACTGAGGCTTTGCTTAATGTCTTCGAATGTAGTAATTTCTTCGTCATCCATTCTTAGGAAATCGGCAACAATCAAATCTGCTTTAGCTTCCATCACTTTATCAAGTAACGTAGAAAGACAATTGTCAAATAATAAATCATCAGAATCAGGCATAAAGATGTATTCTCCTTTAGCTTGAGCTATGCCATTATTTCGAGCGACTGATAATCCTTGGTTTTCTTGATTAATGACTGTTATGTTATGATGCTGGCTAATAATATCAGCAATCATTTCCATGCTTTTGTCTTTGGTGCCATCGTTGACGATGATGATTTCATACTCATTGTCGTCTAAGCCTTGTTTGAAAATGCTTTCAAAACATGGACGGATATACTTCTCTACGTTGTATACTGGGACAATGATGGATAGTTTAGTCATAACATCAATTTTTTTGCAAAAATACTATCTTATTTTGAATTATGCAAATAATATAGATGATTTTTCCCGATAATGATAGGAAAATGTTTCCTTCCTATCAAAATAATAGGGTAGAGGAGTGCGACTATGATGAGTGCGATAAGTAGGGCTTCATACCATTGATAGCCGAATTGAGGTGAAAAGTGAAAAGTGAGGAGTGAAAAGTGTGATAGGGCATAGTTTACGATAGTTACAGCTATGATGTGGAGGCCGACGATGACAAGGGTGCCTATGGATATGTTAGTTACAAAGGACATTTTGATGCCATTGAGAACCTTGCAACCATAAAGGACTCCAAAGAGGAAACCAACATTTGCTGGATAGAAAAGGATGATATGCAGCATGTGCTGGTCAGAGAAGAAGGCGTCTAAGTGCCAGGAGAAAAATAGTATGCTGGCAGAAAGGCAGAGGATACATAGGATGACATCACGTTTCAAGCGACAGCCTCTAAATAGATGATATTGCCCAAAGAGATAGCCTATATAATAATAAGGTAGATTTCGTATTAAGCCCATGGGAGTCAGATTGGGGGCGAAATACCAATATTTGTTAGCGGCATAAAGCACAAAAGAAATCACACACAGCGAAATCATGATCACATGCTGATGCTTTGTTTTTCTGCATAAATCAATGGTAATATGCATAATGAGAATCACAGGCAGATACCATAATGGACCATTCAGAGGTTCGCAGAATGAGTTCTCATGTTCGAGTAGGAGTGCCCCAAAAATTGGTCTCATTGCATGGAATAAATCGGGTAGGGTACCATTCGAAAGATAAAACTTCAGAATCCAATACGGATATACAATCACATTATATATAATATAAGGTATAATGAGACTTTGTAAATATTTCCTCCAATTCTCCTTATCGCTGCCTCGATCTTTTTTCAGATAACCAGATATGAAAAAGAAGACAACCATTGTCAGGGCCTGCAGATACCGATAGTAGAACCACTCCTGCGATTGCGGCAGGTGGCAGAATACGACGCTGCATACTGCGAGTGCTTTCGCCCAGTCTATCCAGTTGATTCTTTCTTTCATGCCGCAAAGATAATCATAAGTGGGCGAAAAACCAAATAATTTTTGGCTTTTTGCGCACTTATTCGTACCTTTGCAGAGGTTATGGCAAAGCAAAGGATAGAATACATCGATGCAATGCGAGGATTTACCATGATTCTCGTGGTGTTTGCGCATGTCTGTCATTTCTGCCTTGGGGATTCCAAGATGGGATACAATGCTGTGTTTATTCTTTTCCGTTTGCCTTGCTTCTTCATGATTAGCGGCTGGCTATTTGAGCCAATAGCGCAGAACTCCTTGAAAACCGTTGCACGTCATAAGGCGATGGTTCAGTTGTTACCAACATTTATTTTCCTATTGTTATTGGCTCCACCGCCAGAATTCTTCCATCAACTGGGAACCTTGAAAGGTGGCTATTGGTTCACTTTTGCGCTTTTTGAGTACTTCATCCTTTATATGATCATCGTCCGTATCAGTAGGAAATTGTCTTTCCTCATGGCTTTGGCTATCGCGTTGGGTACTTTTGTCTATGCGAGATATTACGATAGTATCCGTTCTTCGGCTG
>OCTW011593309.1_pt1 | contig 12960 bp, 12 predicted proteins | sample 1539671 | NCBI WGS metagenome assembly OCTW01 (sample SAMN02144230, study PRJEB22623) | gut metagenome | biome: sheep rumen | host: Ovis aries | place: New Zealand | reverse complement strand
AGAAATAGCCTATGGCTCACTGATGGAAACCTACAACCAACTGCTAATAGCAATTGAACTTACTTATATAACAGAAGAAAGCGTAGAGGCAATTAAGCCATCGATTGATGCCGTTGCAAAGATGATTAATGCCTTGCATAATAAATATGCGCGGCAGCTTAGTGAAGGTTAATAGGTTAATAGGTTAATGGGTTAATAGGTTAATGGGTTAACAGGTTAATAGGTTAACAGGTTAATGGGTTAACAGGTTAATGGGTTAACAGGTTAATAGGTTAATAGGTTAATAGGTTAATGGGGGCTGTTAAGCAACTAAGCAATTAAGCTATTAACCAACTCGAATATGTCTCTACTAAGCAATTAAACAAATAAGCTATTAAGCTAACAAAATGAAAATATTAGTTACTGGTGCGAAAGGTTTTGTGGGGAGGAATCTCTGCGCGAACCTGCGCAATATACAAGAAGGTAAGGACAAGAGGTTTCCTGAATTGAAGATTGAAGAAATCTTTGAGTACGATTTAGACAGCACCCCCGAGGAGTTGGATCGATGGTGTGCGAAAGCAGACTTCGTGTTCAATCTTGCGGGCGTGAATCGCCCGCAGAATCAAGAAGAGTTCATGCAGGGCAACTTCGGCTTTGCCTCAACGTTGCTCGATACTTTGAAAAAGCATGGCAATAAATGCCCTGTGATGCTTTCCAGCTCGCAGCAGGCCTCATTGACGGGACGTTTCGGTAATTCAGAGTACGGTCGTTCGAAAAAGGCAGGAGAGGATTTGTTCCTTGACTACAGCAAGGAAGTTGGTGCCAAAGTGTTTGTGTACAGATTCCCGAATTTGTTCGGCAAATGGTGCCGCCCGAACTACAACAGTGCAGTGGCGACTTTCTGCAACGCCTTTGCCAACGACCTGCCTTACACGGTGAATGACCCATCGGTAGAACTTGAGCTGTTGTACATCGACGATCTGGTTGACGAGATGATGGCTTGTCTCGAAGGCAAGGAACACCACTGCGAGTTTGATGGGCTGGAGGTAATCCCAGATCCGTGCAATTCGAACGATTCGTGTTCTAAAAAAGGAAGATATTGTTACTGTCCAGTAACACATAAAATAACATTAGGTGAGATTGTAAATTTGCTTAAGTGTTTTTCGGAGCAGCCGCAGACCCTGATGATACCCGAGATACCCGCAGGCAGTTTCGCCAAGAAACTCTACTCTACGTATCTCTCATATCTCCCGAAAGAGAAGGTGGCATTCCCATTGAAGATGAATGTCGATGATAGAGGTAGTTTCACTGAACTGGTTCACACCTTGAACTGTGGTCAGGTTTCGATTAACATTTCGAAGCCCGGCATAACCAAAGGACAGCATTGGCATAACACCAAATGGGAGTTCTTCATTGTTGTCTCGGGCCACGGACTAATTCAAGAACGCAAACTCGGCACCGATGAAGTGATAGAATTTGAGGTAAGTGGTGACAACATCCAGTGCATCCATATGCTGCCTGGATATACCCACAACATTATCAACCTCTCCGACACAGAGAATTTGGTGACGGTTATGTGGGCGAATGAGCAGTTTGATCCTAATCATCCAGACACATTCTTTGAAAAGGTCTAACCAAACTGCGAGGTAAGAGAGTTCTGCTCGACACTCTCGTTCAGCCTCGCTGTCGAAAAGGCCACCGGACTTTTCTTCATGTATTGCAATGAGATCTTCGATCCCAACAAGCCCGACACATTCTTTGAGAAGGTGTGATTATAAAGATTGTTTGGTGGTTTTACAAGATTTCCGAGCAAAGATGAATCATCTGTGATATTCCGTGGCAAAGTGCGCTCTACAACATATAACGACGATGGTTCTATAATAGAGAGTGTCGTACTTTGTGCTGAGGATGGTGTTTATGGTGTGGATATTCCCAAGAATGTGTGGCATAAGCTCGAAGCATTGGAATCGAGTGTCATCTTCGAGTGCAAGCAAGGCCCCTTCGTCCCGCATGACCTTTTCGTAAGAGCGAGCGCAGGGAATACAAGTTCTCTTTGCCGAGCCGCAGAAAAGTGAACGAAGTTAAGAAGAAGGAATGCAAGAGATGTAAGATGTTCTTCGTCAGTCTTGGAAACTAAAACGATAGTGAAAAAAATAAAGATATTTTATGGGAGATTTGATAACGACGCTCGCGGCCATTGGCGCGGCAGGAACGATTGGAAAGAAGCTGTTCGATGCAGCCTGCTATGGCATAAAAAGATTTTTGGAGCCTTACTTTATTGCTCACAAAGAGAAGGTGGCTGCAAAAACGGAGTTGACTGTATTCCGGGAGAATCCACTTAAGCAACTCGAATTTGCTCAGGAGTTCCTGAAGAACTTCGACGGACGGTTCCCATCTGAGTCGGTCGCAGAGCTGGCTAATATTTGCAGTGTCGTCAAAACAGCTGTGGGCTGTACCAATGGACTTCAGTTGGATGTAGAAACTTCTCCCTATTCTGAAGCAGAAAATAAGGAATGGTATGCACGTTTCTTCGACGAGGTCAGATATATCTCGGACGAAGAGTTACAGTATATATGGGGCCGTTTGATGGCTGAGAGGATAATACACCCCCAAGGGGTGAACAATAGGGTACTCTATTTTATGAGAGACTTGGATAAGTGTGAAATGGAGGCGATACGACGTTCTATGCGTATCTTCCTTAATGATGACTTTACTCCGGATTATATTATAGATCAATATGACAATATGCCACACGATATACCGATACTGTTATCGTTGGGCATTATATATAGAAGTCCGGATCCGTTCCATCCGTTATTGATGAGTATCGATTTGGATGATGAGAATTTGATAAAGGGTAAAGGCTATGACTTCCAGATTTCTGCTATAGGTAATGAGAAGAATGTGGAGGTTCAGTGTTATGGCTTGTCTCCTGAAGGGAAGGTGTTGTGCAGGCTATGTGATTCCATGCTAACGGAAGGCGAGGCTAAAAAAATGTGACCATCTAAATGCCTGTTGGCAGAACAAGGCGAAGGTGGAAATGATTTTGTCAGTTAATAGTTGATAGTCTGTGGAGAGTTCAAAGTTCAAGGAGCCTGATTATGACACAAGATGAATGCTTGGAGCAGAAATATCAAGAGGTAATTGAATTCATTGAAAACAACCATAGGAATGCGTCACGACACATATTGGAGGAACACGATTTGCTGAATTGGATGAAGGCCACGAGGAAAAGGATGAATGCAGGGGAGTTGGCAGAGCCACGGTTGGAGATGTTTAAAGAGTTGCTTGAATTTAGTGAAAAGTATAGGAGAAAGAATCAGTATGATTGATAAGATGAAGAATGTTTTTAAAGGTATTTGGCAATTTTGCAAGTTTATGTTTTGGCCGAGGTGGAGGTGAACAAATCAATTTAAAATGTAAAATAAAAGGATTGTTATGCAAGATTCTACCAAACTATTATACCGCCAAATAGCCGATCGCTATGTGAAGGTGGTTTGGACGCATAAGATACAGGAATGCCAGGCAGATATTTATCTTGAAAAGTCAAAACGAACTCAGACATTTCTGCGGATACTTTCGGCTTTGACAACAACAGGCACCATTGCAGCCCTTATAAATAGCCTCAACACGTGGATTGTGGCAGTCATCACTGCGTTTGTTGCTGCCGCATCTCTTTACCTAACCCTGTCAAATGGCGACAGCCATGCTGAGTATAAAGCAGCGGATTGCAAAAGATTTGCTGCAATAATGCATGATTTACGCAACCAATACGAGTCGTTGATGACAGAGATTAAGGCTGGTCTTTTGACAGATAAAGAAATTGTTGAGCGGAGAACCGAACTTGAAAAACTTGAAAATGATGTTTACTCTTCACCTCTTCCTGCAACTACATCCAAAGCTGTTGAAAGAGCCAGTAATGCACTGAAGGTAAACAAAGATTCAACCACGGAAGATAAAGAATTGGAACTAATCATTCCGTCACATCTTCAGATTGATAAATAAATTATGACAATATCGCAAGCGTTTGATCAATTAGACAGAAATCTGTGTGTTTCGATGAGCACACGTAATTTGATTTCTAATCGCCATAACAATATTGCTAAACGGGTGAATTACGACTTTCGTGTGCTTTCTGGAAGTACATCTAATACCAGATATGTGGGCTCATACGGTAGAGGAACTGCAATAGAAGGTATCAGTGACATTGATATGCTTATGGTTCTTCCATATGATACGTATTATAAGTATAACAATTACAGTTATAATGGTCAGTCAGCTTTGCTGCAAGCAGTAAAGAATTCCATTAAAGTCACTTATCCAAATACAGATTTGAAAGGTGATGGCCAAATCGTACAGGTTTCTTTTTCTGATGGCATGATGTTCGAGATAGTACCCTGTTTTTTGAATAACGATGGCAGTTATACTTACCCGGATAGTAATGGAGGTGGTAGTTGGTTAACGACCAATCCTGTTCCCGAAATAGAGGCCATAAAACAAATGAATGCGGATTGTAATGGCAATCTTTACCCTTTATGTAGAATGACTCGTGCTTGGAAAGACGAGCATTCAATAGACATAAAGGGTTATTTGATTGACCTTATGGCTTACCGTTTTCTTTCAAATTATGAACACCGCACGAAGACATCCGTATATCATGACTACATGATGCGCGATTTCTTTTTATTCCTATCACAGGTTTCCTATACACAGGCATCGTTCAGAATGCCTGGGAGTAACCGCTTGTACGATAATAGGGGATATTTCCAACATGCTGCCGGTAAGTCATACAAAGCGGCGGTAGAAGCGATTGCAAAAGACGAGAAGGGTTATCATTACACAGCATATAATAAGTGGCGTGAGGTATTTGGGAATGATTTTCCGTATTATCAGGAATAAAAATGACGACTTTTGAACAAAAAATATTCGACTCGCTAGTCAACAACTCATTCCTTTTCTTCAGTGAGGCGCTAAAGCGATTGCTGGATAAAGATCCAAACGGTTTGGGACAGATAGATAATAATCTGCTTACGCTGTCCTGTGCTGAACTCCAGATTTCACTTGAACTGGCAGTTCGTGCCACTTTGGTGAAATTGCATGGGATAAAAAGTGTGTTGGTTTCAAGCCATAAGAATCTGCCCGAATGTGAATTGGAAAAACTGTATTCAGAGAATAAGTTAAAAGTTGAAGAGTTTGATAGTCAGAAGAATTTCCTCAAATCAGGGGACAAATGCAGATTAACCAAAGCAGAATACAAAGAAATAGACCGATTTCAGATTTATCGCAACAAGATAGTTCATTTTACCTGTGATTTTTCCAGTCAAGACCTGTCATGCTTGCGAGATGATGTTCTATACTACATCGTTCATGTGATTTTGGTATTGCTTGCAGATACGACCACGGGGGAGACTCCCTCAGAATTCCTTCAAAGCAAGCTGGGGTCTGATGAGTATAAAAGAATTAAGGAATACGAGCCCTATGTTAGGGCAATGGAGCGCTACGCAAAAAAGAATTCAAAGACGGTATGGACTTGTATAGGATGCTCGAACCGCACATACACACCTGAGGAAGACTACTGTTATTGTTGTGGGTATGAGACTCTATCAGGCTATCGACGAGTGGATTGCGGAATTTGCGGAACAAAGAATTCGGTCATTTATGACGACTGGGACATCCACAATGAAGGTAATCATCATACAATGCCAGGCATGTGCCTGAATTGTGAAGAACATACATTTGTGTTTGAATGTCCCGAATGTGGAGAGGCACATGATACTTTATTAAATTTGGCTGGGAATTATTGCTCGGAAGGTTGTTGCGTAAATAAGAAGAAATCTAAAAAAAGATAGCATGAAATATCTGAAAGGCGTTTGGCGATTTCGCAGGTTAATGTTTTGGCCGAGGTGGAGGTAAACGTAATATTTAGTAAGTAATCAAGAATTGAATTATGAATCACGATCAGATAAGACACTTGCGTAATTTGCGGTTATTGCTGTCGCAAAACAAATCACCCTTGGGGTTTCTTTTAGCAGCAGGATGCCCTCGTTCTGTGAAAGACTCGGCAGGTGCTTCGTTGTTGCCTGACATGAGCGGTTTGACCAAGATTATCAATGATGCTCATGCTTCTGACCCGGCAACTTCCCCATATAAACGTTTGATGGAAGAACTGGGCAAAGCAGGGAAAGACTCTTCAAACCTTGAAGAGGTGTTGACCTATATCCGCACAATGAAAGAGGTGTCAACAGGTGGCGGCACTGTTCGTGGTTTTTCTGAAGATGAGCTGACTGACTTGGAAAAAGAAATATGTCAGACCATCGCGACAAATGTTTCTAAAGATCTGCCTGATGATGACAATTCGTACAAACGATTTGCACGTTGGGTGGGATCTATTGACAGGATGGAGCCTGTAGAGATATTCACGACGAATTATGATTTGCTCATCGAACAAGCTTTAGAGGAACATGGAATTCCGTTTTACGATGGTTTTTCTGGTTCAAGGTATCCGTTTTTTGATGTTCATTCCGTTGAAGACAATAAACTGCCATCGTATTGGGCAAGGTTATGGAAATTGCATGGTTCGGTAAACTGGAAAGCCATGAGCTCGGGCGTTTGCCGTGTGACGAAAGGTGTGACAGGTTCACCTGAACTGATTTATCCGTCCAAACTGAAATATGACCAAAGCCGCAAGATGCCCTTTTTGGCCATGTCTGACCGCTTGACCCAATTTCTCTTAAAGCCTCATGCTGTGTTGTTTGTTTGTGGATATTCATTTGGCGATGAGCATATCAACGATACTATTATCAATGCCTTGAAGGTGAATCAGACAGCAAACGTCTTGGCTTTGATGTTCGGGAAAATGACGAAAGATCCCGATAAAAAACTGACTTCGCCAGAAGCGGTTAAGAGAGCCTTGGAACGCCCGAACCTTAGTGTTTGGAATGATGATGAAGCCGTGATAGGAGCGCAACGACGTGAGTGGGCTGAGTTTGTGGACAGCAATAACGAGTTTGCAAATTTCACATTGAACAAGGTGGATAATAGAGTCTCTCTTGGAAATTTTGGTGATTTTGCCACTTTCCTATCAGAACTAATAGGAGACCAACCCGATGCCGACAAATAATAATCCAGCTGTAATAGGTGTTGTGAGAAGCATTTCCGGGACTAATGTCTCGGTTCTGCTTTACTCATCCATGAATTCCACTATTTCCTATATTTATGGCAATGGATATAAAATTGGGCAAGTGGGTGGCTTCGTGAAGATCCCACAAGGTTTTGTCAACTTGTATGGGATTATTGTGCAGATTGGTGCGGATGCTGTGCCTGGATCTTTGCGTGAGGAAGCAAACGCAGGGTATCGTTGGATGACTGTGCAACTAACTGGTAGGTGAGGGTGCTAAAGGACAACCCTTTGAGCGCGGTATTTCCCAATATCCCATGATTGACGATGAGGTATATATTGTGACGGAGGAAGACTTGGTGAATATATATGGACGGTTACACGGGGCTGAGTTCGTGTCGGTTGGTACCATATCGGGAGCTGAAAACATACCAGCTTTGATAGACGTGAACAAACTCGTAAGCCGTCATAGTGCCATTGTGGGTTCAACAGGCACAGGCAAATCGACAACGGTAGCGGGTCTTGTCAATACACTGATGGATAACAATCTGTTCCCATCATCGCGCATCATATTGATTGACATTCACGGTGAATACGGCAAAACATTCAAGGACAGGGCTAATGTGTTCAGGATAACGCCTGAAGATGCGGTGGAAAAGAATCTTGTGGTTCCTTATTGGGCAATGAGTTTCGATGAATTTGTAAGTTTTGCCTTTGGCGACATTTCTGACAACGACAGGCATCCTCTTTCTGATTTGGTATTAAAGCTGAAGAAACTGACGATAGAGAAAAAACCTGATTTGTTTTCATACTTGAATAAAGACAATATCACCGTTGATACCCCCATCCCTTTTAGCATCAAAAGGCTGTTTCTGTATCTCTATCGCCAGATGTTCTCTACCCATACGTGTGCAGGAACTGGTCAGAGGTTTTGTGCGATAGATGAGGATTTCGATGCTACTAAGACGACGGAAGCCTTTGCAACAGATGCTGATGAGAATCCATTAACCGGTAGTCTGGATCCTTTTGTTTTGCCGAAATACAAGGAACAACAGCAATCTAGGGTGTTCTTATCATCGGCTCCCATGTCCATAAAGAGACAATTGATTTCACTACAGGCAAAACTGGGTGATCCACGTTTTGACTTCGCACTGAACCCGAAAGGCTTTGTGCCTAATTCGGTTGGGCATACAGACAGCGATATCAATGCGCTCTTGAGTGTATGGATGGGTGAGAAGACGCTTTCAGTATTCGATGTGTCTGGAGTACCGAGCGGCATATTGCATGATATTATCGGAATTCTACTCCGCGTCATGTACGATTCGTTGTTCTGGGGTCGTAATCTTGCTCAGGGTGGCAAGTCGCGTCCCCTGCTGATTATCATGGAGGAAGCCCACAATTATTTGGGCAGCGATAATAGCAGCCGTGCATCCAAGATTGTACGACGAATTGTGAAAGAAGGTAGAAAATATGGTATAAGTGCCATGATTGTTAGCCAACGTCCATCAGAGATTGACCCCACAATCCTGTCGCAATGTGGCACAACAATTGCATTACGGTTGACTAATTCAAATGATAGGGGCATTATAGCCAACACGGTGTCTGACAATCTTTCGAATTTGGTCAACATGTTGCCAATCCTAAAGACAGGTGAATCAATTATTGTTGGAGAAGCTGTGAGAATGCCCATGCGGGCATGCATTACTTTCCCGGATAAGAAGAAACGACCTGATAGCAACGACCCTGTTGTTGCATCTGATGAGAAAGACAAAGGTGGTTGGAACAATGTATTGGATATAAAGGACGAAGACTACCATGATATCGTTAAGGCATGGAGGCTGCAACAAGTAAACTTAAAAAAATAAAGATATGGAAAGACAATACGTGACATCGTCAAACATCTTATCTATCGGCTACGATCCAGACAACATGATTTTGGAGGTCGAATTCACAACGGGTGCTGTATATCAGTATTATGATGTGCCCCAAAGCATTTACGATGGCCTGATGGCAGCCGATTCACACGGCACCTTCCTCTCGGCATACGTGAAGAAAGGCGGGTATCGTTATGCCCAGGTGTAGAGGCGCTGTTGGAGCGGTGTGTAAAGTTGATGAATTGATAGTTTGATATGTTGTACATTAGTTCCATCAGAGTATTCAAGGAATGTGATGAGAGTCTGAGGAAGAATCTTCAGACTGATGAGCTGTTTGTTTTTGGAAAGAATGAATATGATGATTTCTTTGCAAAGAATATCTCTGTATATGCTATAGTGGGCAAGAATGGAAGCGGAAAATCAACCCTTCTGGAGTTGATGTTCAGGATGGTGAACAATCTTAGCTATGTTCTGCTTCGTGATATCCAGCGGTCTGGAGCGTATCCTTTACGTTATGTTTATGGTCTATGGGCAGATTTGGATTATGAATTGGATGGCCAACAATATCGGCTTTGTTGCCAGAATGATAGCGTAGTTTTAATGAGGATTAACCCAACTAAAGATTATGTGATTGTTGATGCAAAAGTGATAGTACCACATGTGAGTTTGAATCGTGTGGAATATCCAAAAGATGACAAATATATAATTGATATTGAGCAGTATCGTGAGCTGGCAAAAGAGTTGTTCTACACGGTTGTGGTAAACTACAGCATGCAGGCATACGTGGAACAGGACTTTCAACATGAAAGTACAGAATGGGGGAATGGTACACCTTACAGTACTCATAGGGCGGTTGATGCATGGATTAATGGCTTGTTCCACAAAAACGATGGTTACATGTGTCCCATTGTTCTAAATCCGTATAGGGAAAAAGGCAAGGTTGACATGAACCGTGAGATGAGACTTGCGCAACAACGGTTGGAATCATTGCTTATTTATTACAAACGTAAAGGTATCGACTACATAGACGGTTGTTCGTTAAAGACCATAAAATATACATTCAACCCCGATGTTGTCAATGGGTATTTCAACAATAAAAAGCTTGCAAAGCTATTGTTGTCAACCGACAAAAAAATCCCAATGGGGTCAATTGATTCAGAATTGGGCGATGCCAACACGAAATTCAATTATATCTTAGCCCTTTTCAAAAAAGTGGTTGAGGCTAAGCAACCGAATTTCCAGCAAAAGATGTTGGAGACTTTTGAAATCAATTACAGTTGGAATAAGGACAAAGACCTGCTTGCCGCTGAACTTTATCTGATATGTAAGATGGTGAACATTGCCCTAACGTATCCCACTTACGAAGATGAAAAACAAAACATTCTGCTGGAGGATAATACGACGTTTGACTATTTTGAAATACTAAATCCGTGCCCGTACCCTGAGTATATTGACCCGATGAAGGCCTTGGCTCAAAAAGTAAAGAAACAGGCAGGACATATAGGACTGAAAGTGCGAAGGGCTAAAAGATTCATATTGTGGTCGCAGAAGAAAAGCAAATTAAGCCGGAGACGGATTGTATTGGGTGATGAGTTTGAGTTATCGGACTATGAGAGTAATTATTGGCAAAATGAACAGCCAAATTCTGTGGAAAAGATATCAGAATTGTTGCCTCCCAGTATTTTCTCTTATGAAATTATGCTGGAAAAAAAGTCCAACAGCTACGACGATGATGCCCAGGCGGAGAAAGACAGCATAATTCCCATGAGGCAGATGAGTAGCGGAGAACGTCAGTTTTTGTTTACCACAAGTACCATTGTTTATCACTTACAGAATCTGCGTTCAGTAAAACGACCATCGCCCCAGTACAAGAATTTCAATATCATTCTTGATGAAGTAGAGATTTGTTTTCATCCTGGATATCAAAGAATTTTTGTTCATAAACTGATTAGCATGTTGGCCCGTCTAGGTTTGAACAATGGTGGAAACATTAATATTTGGATTGTGACGCACTCGCCCTTTATTCTGAGTGACATACCTTTGAGTAATATCCTGTATCTGAAAAAAGGCTGTCAGCAGTCATCTATTGTGGCTGATAATCCGTTTGGGGCGAATATAAACGATATATTGAAGCAGAGTTTTTTCTTGAACCATGGCTTTATGGGTGAGTTTTCAAAGAATATTGTTGTGTCGCTTTGCCATTTCCTAAAACATGAGATTGAGGGATATAATGAGTTGCCTTCTTTGTACAAGAACATCAAGTGGGACACGGAAAGAGCCTACAGTTATATTCAACAGATTGGAGAACCCTTGTTGCGGACACAGATGTTCGCTTTATACAAGAACAGTCCTGTTGTAAACAAGCAGAAGCGTATAGAGGAATTGAAGAAAGAATTGGAAGAACTTGAGCATGAAACGAATCGTCGTTACTGATAAGGTTAAAAGTTGGGCCAAGGAATATTCCGACAAAGTGGTAACGGATTTGAAACCAGATAATGCCTTAAAGTTACTGAAAAGTAAGTTGAGGGGTGATGAGGCGGATTATGTGAAAACAATTATTGACAATTTATCCAAGATAATGGTAATGTTACCTTGGGATTATGCAGATTTTTACAAAAACCACTTTGCTAAATATGACAAGGAAACAGGATCGAACCCTGTTGATTTGGGAAGACTTTGTGTCATAACGAATTCAAGGGGGAAGAAGAAAAGGCAGCAACTTTTTCAACATATTGTAGAGGCATTGCAGTATATGGCTGTTCAGCAAGAAGTGTTTCCCGAATATGTAAAGAAGTTAGGTATACGTTCGTGTGTTTACTGCAATGCGCAATACGCAGTATCGGCTAAGAAAGGGAAGACCGACAAAAGTTCATTCTATCATACAAACTATACCTTGGATCATTGGAAGCCTAAAAGCAAGTATCCTTATCTGGCAGTTGCATTTTATAACTTATATCCCTGTTGTTCCCCTTGCAATCAGGCGAAGTCGTGGCATGAGCGGGATTGGATGATGTATTGTCAGGATGCCTCGGACGAAAATCCCTTTCAATTCTCGTTGAATGACGTATCGTTGACAAACTATCTTACAACATGGGACGCAGAAAAACTGAAGATAGAGTTTGAGCCTAAGGAAAAAGGTAAGTATCCTGAATATGATAAGAATTTCCATATCAGTAAACTCTATAGTAATTTCAGAAGTGAAGTAGAGGATGTCATTTGGCGAAGCAGGATATATAGTCCCAAAATGATTGAAGCGATGCTGGATTCGGGTGTATATAAGTTGAAGCCAGATGAAGTGAATCGTTTCATCATCGGTAATTACGACCGCGAAGAGGATGTCTTAAAGCGTCCTTTGTCCAAACTGATTCAGGATGTGGCGAGGCAGTTGAAACTGATTTGAATAAAAAGCATAGAAAAAATTGAAAGAATTAATCAAAAATGGGGCCGTACGGCAGGAACCTGTACCATGCTGCTTGAGGGGAGGGTAAAACGTTGACGGGTTGGGGGGCACAATTTGTGATACCCCAAGCAATAAATAACCGAGATAGTACGTTATCTTTGCAGAATGATAAATAGTTATACTATGGTGGAACTGACGAAGGAACAGATTAGAAAATACATAGAAGAGGTGGTTGAGGTAATGAGGAACTCCATAGCTGAAGTTAGGGCAGATGGCAAGCCAACGCCTAAAGTTGGTGCATTGATTGTGAAACCTGATGGTAGCACGGCAACTGCCTACAGGGGAGAGTTGCGTGAAGGTGACCATGCGGAATACACTCTTATAGAGCGCAAATGTAGAGACCAAAATTTGACAGGTGCAGTTCTGTTTGCCACTCTTGAACCATGTGCACCGGGCGCCAGGAAATCTCCTAAGCTTTCGTGTGCGGAGCGCATAACTAATGCCCGAATTGCCAAGGTGTTCTACGGTATTGAAGACCCTGATCCCACGGTGAGTGGCAAAGGCTGTTCCCACCTGAAAGCAAATGGTGT